>Ga0129333_10004715_pt1 | contig 12759 bp, 27 predicted proteins | sample CPB6_08_DNA_FD_94474 | JGI IMG/M metagenome (GOLD analysis project Ga0129333, IMG submission 94474) | Freshwater to marine salinity gradient microbial communities from Chesapeake Bay, USA - CPBay_Sum_0.6_0.8_DNA | ecosystem: Environmental > Aquatic > Marine > Coastal | place: USA: Chesapeake... | reverse complement strand
TTAGTTGTCGCTGCGTCTTGCCACGCCGCTATCGGTGGTCGTTTCTCGCGTGGTTTGATCGGCACTACTCGGTAGCCGAGTTTCGCGTAGTGTAACGCCCAGTCGAGTGTGTTCTGTCCGTTGCTGTTCATATTCCGCCCATTCTCCTATTGTCATCACTGCCAGCCAGCCGTGTTTACGATGTTTGATGAACAGAACGCCGTGGTCGGCGTTTTTGTTCTTCTGCTGTTGTGCTAGTTGTGTGATGCCTTGTGTTATTGCTGCTGTGATGTCGTTCCAGTGTTTTGCTTGTATCGCGAGGTCGTCGATGCCGTCGATGTCTCCGACGTCGTCTTGGCGTCCTGCACCGAGCATTCTGCGCATCGGTCTGCCGAGCAGGTCGCTAAGTAGCGTGGCGAGTTCACGTTCGGCTCGATCTCCTTTACGTTTGTTGGGATTCGCCACTTGTCGAGTCTACCACGGGTCGCCATTTGGCTTGGCTAAATCCGCGTGGTGTACCGTTGGGTTCGATGTAGCACCATTGTGGTGCGTCTGGGTCGCAGTTGCAGCCTTGGATATGGCGACAGTTGTGTGTCACTATTGTGTTGCACCAGTCGCATTGTATCTGTATTGCGGTCATTCGATTTCCTCTCTGGTGATTATCCATGGTGTCGATTCGCCTAACCAGCCGCCGAGGAAGTTGAACTCGATGTGGTCGAGCGCTTCTTCTTGTGTCATCTCGTCGCGTTGTACCATGATTTGCATCATGATTTTCATGTCGTAGACGGCGACTGGTGGATGTCCGCATCGCTGGGCGTAGCCGATCAGCGCGTTGTCAAATCCGCTGTATAGGATCGGTTCAGACATGGTGTGTCTTTTCATATGCTGCGAGTGCGATGCTCAGAAGTGCGGCGAAACGCTGCGACGTTAGCACGTCTGAGATCGGTGGCTCTATGTCGTCGGGGTTGAAGGTTGTTGTGAACGTGTTCAGTCCTTCATCTGCCCAGGCGCGCCATTCTCGTCGGAAGTCGACGCTAAGATGATCTGGGTGTCGTTTTACCCATTCGTCGTGTGCGGCGATCCTCTGTAGCAGGTCGTCGCAGTAGATGCGCATTGTCTCGTAGTGGCTCATTGTTCACCTGTTTGCAGTGCGATTTTCAGCCGTTCGTTTTCGCTGCGCAGGATGTCGATGGTCTGCAGCAGCAGTTTGCCGTTGTCGCGGTTGTGCTGGTCTTGCACGACGAGGTTGCGGTTTTCTACTCGCAGCCTGTCGCACTCGTCTACGAGCATCTCCAGGTCTGCGAGCAGTTTGACGCTGATCTCGCGCAGTTCGCCTACGGTTTTCTCGTAGTCGAGTGCGATGGCGTGGTGTTCGTCTGTCATTGTTTTGTCTCCCGATATAGTTGATGTAGTTTATGGTACAGTTCGTAGATCACGTCTTGTTCAGTTCTGTCGACGGCGCTTCGTTGCACCAGTCTGATCAGTAGCGCTATCTCCGTTTTTGTCAGTTTGCAGTAACTCGTAGATGAGCCTGAACTTGACGATTCTGATGTGGTGGTAGACGGTCGCTGTGCTGATTCCGAGTTCACGTGCTGTCGCTTTCACAGGGTCGTTGCGGTTTTCACCTTTGAACCGCAGATATACTTCGTATGTTTTGGTTTCTTTTTCACGTGCGTGTCGTGTACGTGATGTTGCGATCTCGCGACGTGCGCGTGGTGACAGACCGCCCCAGATCCCGTATTCTATCTCATTGACCATGGCGTAGCGTGCGCATTGTTCTTGCACTGGGCATTGGTTGCACAGTGCGACGGCACGTGCCGCTTTTGCGGTTGTCATCGTTTCTGGAAAGAAATCGATGTCGTCCACGTTGCGGCACGCACCGTCGCGCATCCACTCGGCGCGTGCATCGCGCAGGTGAATGAAGTCGCGCATCAGATAATGTCGTCTGCGCTGGTGGGTTTGCCTTTGGTGACGTCGACGGTGAAGTGTTTCATCGTCTTTCCGCCTGCCAACTTCTCGGTGCGCGTGAACGAGATCTTCACGGTGTCACCTGGCTGTGGCTTCTTCTCGGCGAGCAAGCGAAGCAGTTGTGTCTGCGATGCAAGCACGTCGTAGTCGACGCCGTTTGACGCGATGGTGAGCGACGGGTAGCGGTTGCCGTCTGGCATCGTTGCGACGCGCACGGTTTTGATCACTCCGCTGATCGTATCACCTTCGTTTTCTGGTTTCCAGCGGTTGAAGTCTCCGCTGGCTCGCTCGAACTGATTCCAGTCGATGCTCATGTTATTGCTGTCCTTCCTGTTCGACGATGTCGAACGTATCGGTGTTGGTGTTGTATTGCATAGCCGCCTTTCCGCTGCGCAGTGCAGCGGTTAGGTCGGACATCTTGGTGATCTTGTCGATGTCGAGCACGCCGATATCGTAGCCGAGTGTACGCTCGGTTCGGATCCCGATGTGTCGCATCATCACTTCGAGCGCGTTGCTGTCTCCGTCGTCGTCGTTGATGGCGTCGATCAACATATCGGCGAGTAGCACGCGTCGCAGTGACGGTTTGCCGTTGAGCGAGATGTTGCGCTTGGCGCGGTTCGCTTGTTGGGCGATTTTCTTGACGGTTTCGCGTGTTTTTTCGCTGCTGCTGTTCAACTTGGTGCGTACTTTTTCGACTTCTGACTGGTCGACGGTGATCTCGTCGCTTGCCATGGTCACAGGTGCGTCGTCCTGGGTCGCTGTTGTCGGTTCTGCTGTTGGTGTTGGCTGTTCGTCGCGTGCGGTGATCGCTTCGTGGAATGGTACGCTGTGTTCACGTTCGACGTCGACCAGCATACGTTCGATTCTGGCGAGTTCGACGCTGCTGTGTTGATGTCCGCTTTTGAATGTCGGCAGTTCTGGTGTCCAGGTGGCGACAAACGCGGTGAATGCGTCTTTGTTGTTCTCGCGTAGCCATGCGATGCGTGCGATGAGCCGTTCACGTAGTGCGTTGCGGTTGTCCGAGATCCGTGACAGCGGCGGCTGTACGTCTCCGAGTAGCATCGGCTTGGTCGGTATGTCGTGCACTTTGCGCACTGCTTGGAAGTAACGCCAACCTGCTTCGATGTCACACTCGACCATTTGATATGTGCCGTCTGCTGCGAGTCTGACTGCTACGCCGACTGGGATTTTCGGCATCGGCTGTGGTGTGTTGTTGTCGTCGATGTACTCGTTGCCGTTTGCGTATGCGGCAAGTTGCGCAGCCACGTCTGGGTAGATCGCTTTGCTGGTCTTGTAGTCGAGGATCACGTTGACGTCGTCGAATGCGTCGAGTTGGCACACCATGTCGAACGAACCTGCGTAGCCGATGTCGTTGTTGAAAACGGTGTATTCAACCAACACTGGTCGCGGTTGATGTTCGTCGAAGAAACGTCGCAGTGCGTCGACGTAGCCGCTGATCTCGTCTGCCCATTGTGGCATCGAGCCTGTTTTGGCGTACGCTTCTGCAAGTGCGTGCACGTCTGTGCCGCGTGATGCTGCTTTATCTAGGAAGCGCAACGGTTCTCTTTTCAGCAGGTCGATCGCTGCAGCGTCGTCGAGTCGTGTCCAGGTGTCGCGGTTTTTCACTGCGTACTTGGCTACTTCGTTTGCTGCCCAGTGTTTTAGCGCTTCGCCTTTGCCGACTGTGCCGAGCACGGTGGTGACGCTCGGATACTCCACACCTGTTACTGGGTGCTTGTATACTCGTCCTGTTCTGGTTGTTTTTGCTAGTTTTGGTGATGTCATGTTGTTATCCTAACTGATAGGTGTTACGTGGTCGGATCTGTGATCTCGCGCCACATGAGTTCGATGAACTTCAAGGTGACGACGGCTGCTGCTATCGCGAACAGAAACGGTGCTGCTACGGTGGCGATGAGCGCGCCGAGTAGCGCGATCCGCTTGGTTACTTGTTGTGTGCGTGAGATCTTCCACCACATGAGTAGGAAGAACACGAGCATCAACGCTGCGAGTGTCTGTTTCATTTGCCGCCACCTGTTGGGGGTAGTGGCGCGGTGGTGAAGGAGGACACCACCGCGCCACGTCGACGAGGCTGCGACGGACAGTATCGCGAGACGCTCATCGTCAGCGCCCCGACGAACCGAAGCCATGCTCGGCTCGTACACTCGCTGAGAGTGAGTGCACTCTCTCCCAGCGTAGCATCGTCGCTAGGTTGTCCATCGGCAATAGTTGGATTACTCGTTCATCTGGTTGGATCACTTGCGGTTCTGTGCCGAAGTTCCAGACGACTGCGAACAACTCGCCTCTGAAACCGCTGTCGATGATCGACATCGGTGTGATCAGGCTGCGTTTGGCGAATGATGACGAACGTCCTGTGATGACTGCGTACATGCCTTCTGGCATCGCTACGCACACACCTGTCGGGATTTTCGCCATCGCCTGCGGTGGAATCGTCAGTTCGACGTCGCCACAGTAGGCGAGATCGAAACCAGCGTCTCCTGGGTAGGCTTGGCTCAGTTGGTTTGCACCACCTGTGAACTGTGCTGTGCGGATCATTGTGGTTTCTCCCACTTGTTGCGTGCAAGTTCGGTGGCTGCTGTGTTGCTGGTGATCACTCGACTTTCGACGATGTTGCCTTGTTCGTCGACGAGCGCGACCAGTTCGGTTGTGTCGTTGATGTTGCAACGGTACTGCGCTTGTGTCAGTTGGTAGCGGTACAGCGTGTGGTTGTGACACCAGTTTGCTGCGTCTACTTCTACTGGGCGTCGGTAGATCTCGCTCATTGCGGCATCGCTTTCGCACGTGCGGCTAGCACCATCTTGGCATACACTGCGATGTCGTGCCAGGTGTCGTCGCTTGCGTCGCGTTGCAGTTCTGATGCGGTGATGACGCGTTGCATCTTGCCGATCAGGTAGAACATCACACCAAGTTCATATGCTTGTTGCCGTGTGACTTCGCGCCCGATGAGCGAGGCGAGTCGTTCGCCGATCTCATGTAGGTCACCTGTTCCATATTCGTCGAGTTTGGCGATCATTCCGTCCGCCTCGCTCGCTGCGTGATCCGTCCACCACTTGTGCAGTCGGTTTTGCTGTCGTTTACCTATTGCCATTTTGCTGTCCTTTTCTGTTGTTGTTGGTTGCTATTTATATTGCCAGTCGCTGATCGCTTCGTGCAGGTCGTAGTCGCGTGTCATCACCGTGCTGGGTGAAGTGCCGTACATCGCTGCTCGTTTGCCGATAGCGATCTCGCAGTGTCGCACGTTGGCTAGCGCGTCGGCGTAACGTGACAGTGCTGCGAGATCGGTTTCTCCTGCGAGTCGTGGCTCGAAGTAGTCGACGAACATGAGACAGGCGTGCAGTCGGTGGTGTGCACCTCCGTTTGCTTGCACTGCTTGCATGACTACGCTCGGATTCCATTCGGCGACGCGTCGGATTTTCTTGGTGACTGTGGTGCGTTCTGGTTGCACGTAGCCGCCAGTGCGCTGTCCAAGTTCGTCCCAGGTGAGTTCGTCGCTGTCCATGCTGCCGCTGTTGCCTGCGACGCGGATCGGGTAGGTGCGCAACACGAGCCACGTGTGGATCTCTCGCGGTTCCATCGGGTCGAGTGGTACGTAGCCGATTTGTGCGAGCAGGTCGACGGTGCGACAGTTGCCGCTGGTGGTTTGCGGATAGAACCGCGTGTGCATACCCAGCCCGTAGCCTTGTGTGCCTTCGATGATGATGTGTTCGCCGCGTCGGTTGGCGTTGTGCAGTAGCGGTGCGGTTTCGCACACTATGCCGAGCGACTCAAACTCGTCGAAGTCGCGCACGGTTTTGGCGACTCGCATGATTCGGTCTGCACGTGCAGCACCGATACCTTTGCTGGTTGAGCCTGTGCGTGCGTTGATGTCGCTGCTGGTTTCGCGATCGATGTGATGCTGCTCGATCACTGTCGCGTTGGCATCGATCATCAACCGCTGGCTCACTTTATAGCCAGCCCAGTCGAGCGCAGTCACTTCTGACTGCAGCACGGTGAAGTCGATCTCGCTACCTTGGGCGATGTAGAGATCGGCGTCGACGTCGATGACGGCTGCTGCTGGCACTTGACGTAGCGCCCACACTTTACCGTCGGCTGCTACTGCTGAGTGTCCTGCGTTGCTACCGCCGACTCGCACCTGGTGTTGTTTCTTGCCGAGACGTGCGGTGCTCAGTTTGGCTGCGATTTGCGCGGCTACGTGTCCTTTCGCCTCGCTTCCGAATTGACCGCCTACTACTGCGTGGATAGTCATGTTATTCTTTTCCTTTCTGGCTGTCTTGCCATTTGTAGTGAACACCGATCTGCTGCGCGAAGTCGTGCAGTCGAACGATGACTGTTTGCTGCCATTCGTCTAACGTCATCTCTGCGATGAGCGCGTAGTCGATGTCCAGCAGATCGTTGAGTGTGAGCCAGTCTTCACCTTCGAGCGCCGAGTTGATGGCGTTCACACGTTGAAACTGCTCAAGTCGTGCGCGTCCCTGGGTGCGCAGTTCGCGCAGCCGTGCGCGTTCTTTGCGGTTTCTCATCGGTTTTTGTCGATCTCGCGCTCACCGCGGTAGTTGCGCACTTCGTGCTTATATTGGTTGACTCGCTTGAAGTAGTGTGGTAGGTCGCGGATCACTCGACGTGCCACTGCCTGTGAGACGCCGAGCGCGTCGCCGAGTTCGCGCGTTGTGACTTCGCGATAGGCGTTGGCGTCGCACCACTTGGCTGCGATCTGGTTGATGTCGGCTGTTGTCGGTTCTGGTGCGTTGACGTGAGCGAACTGCTCGATGAGTGCGACGCGCACTTTCGCTGGGATTAGTGCTTGTTCGCGGATGCTGACGTTTGCATATGCGCGTCGCGATCCGTGGTTGATGCACCACCATTTGAACTTCGCTGTTGCTTGTTCTTCGGTGAACGCTGCCTGGGTGATCCAGTCAGCGACTGTCGTTTCTGTCCTGTCCATGTTCGGGTCTCCTTTTCCCTGTTGAGAATATTCTATCATATTGTGGTTAGGTTTGTCAAGCATTCTCATTTGTTGCTCGCTTGCTGCTGCTCGACGTAAGCGGTTAGCGTGTGTGCGCATCCGACCAATTCGCAGGCGAGTTGCTCGAACTCGCCGCCCTCGGTGCAGTCTGCGTTCTCGCGCATCATGCGATCTGCGACGCGCATGAGTTTGCGCATGTAGGTGAAGTCGTTGCGCACTTGGCGCTTGGTGGTGCGCTCGCTCATCACGCACCTGCCAGGATCTGCCAGTCGCTGTGCAACTTGGCGACTTTGACGACGGTGGTGGTGCGCTTGATTACACGCTCGAAGATCTCGTTGCTTGGCTTGTTGCCGAAGCGACCAAGTGATGTGCCGACGATGACGAGTTGCGTCTTGCCGCGTGGCTTCACTTCAAGCACGTGCTCAACGTAGCCGAAGTTCCACATCAGGTTGTCGCCTGCTGTGACTGTTTCTGCTGCGTGTGCTGCGCATGTGCCGATCTCGATGAGTTGCTTGGTCTGGTTCATTTTCTGGTCTCCTTTGTCCATATATCTATCTTACCACATCGAGTATAGGTTTGTCAAGTACTATCGGGAAGCCCGTCACGACGGGCTTCCCTTATCCTGCACCTGGGTCGCCTTGTTATAGTAGGGCTTGTGGCGCGGCAGTTTCTCGGTCTGCGAGTTCCAGTTGAGCATGCCGACGAAGTCGCAGCACGAGCACTTGATGAAACGCGATCCGTCCTTGTGGCGCGTGCCTTCGACGTTCGAGCCAGGACACTTAGCGGCATCGTTCTTTTTCTGCTTGGCGATAGCCTTATCGAACTCGGCGACGTCGCCAGTCTCCAGCAGTTTGACTGTCGCTGCCTTGCTGATCTTCACCTGCTCGCGGTGCTCGACTGGTGCTTCTGGGAAGCAGAACGAGCAGAGCGCTGCACCGAGTTTGGCAACTGCGTCTGCAGTGGTCAAGCCACTGAGACGTGCATAGAGCGCGAACGATGTCGGGTTCTTCCCCTTGTTGCAGGTGTGGCACTCGGTGTCGCGGTGAATGTGTCCGCTGCTGCTGACGACGAGCCAGTAACGCGACCAGCAGCCGCGACGAATCCACTCGCTGTGCATGAGGTCGACGGCTGCTGCTGCTGCGGTGAAAGCGGCGCTCGCTTCTTCATAACGCTGCTGGTAGCCGCGTGAGTAACTGCAGGTGGCGACTTGCTCGCGGATCGCGTTCTGCAGTTCTTCGCGGCTCACCTGCTCGCCAGTGGCGATCACGTTATAGGTGTCGCGACCGAAAACGTCGCTCTCGCCATAGCACCAGATGCTGCGGTTCGCGTTGAACGCTTCATAGCGCAGGCTGCTTGCGTTCTGTTCCATGCGCTGCAGGTTGTGCCACTTGACGCTCTCTTGCCTCAAGTATTCGGTGTCGATCTCGACTGGCGTGTAGCCTGCGAGCGCGTTGATGTTGATGTTTGTGTTGTTCATATCTGGGTCTCCTTTTCCCTCGATATTTCTATCTTACCACATGCTGTTGGGGTTTGTCAAGTATCCTCTCGGCGTGCCAGTCGAACGCAGCCTGCTGGCTGTCGAACCAAAGCGTGCAGACGTCACCAGGCAGTTCGGTCACCAGAAACCAGCGTCCACTGATCGGCTCTAGGTCGACGATGTCGCCGTTCACCAGGACACGCGGCAAGCGACGTGTGAAGCCGCTCATGTTACTTGCCTGCCTTGTTGATGAGTCGCACCGCGTGAAACGCTGTCTGGTTGCCGCACAGTTGATTCATCGCGATAGCGAGTTGCTGCGCGTGCTTGAGTGTGCTGCAACGTCGCACGATGATGTTGTTCTTGCGGCGCTTGATTGCGTACTGCTTTGTCTGGTTCATGTCCTTGTCCCCTTTGTCCATATATCTATCTTACCACATGGGATAGGGGTTTGTCAAGTACTATCGAGAAGCCCGTCCCGACGTACTCTCTGACATACTAGCCAACACCGACATCGACCTAACCATACCGACAGGGATACATAGCACACAGTCCAACCCGTCATCGCTCGTCACCGACTGAGCCACCACCACATGGTCAGTTTTCACACCAGGAAGCAACAAACCGACAGTATGTACCACACACGGCTGATCGTCGATATCGCTCAACTCACACCAGCCGTCGCTCTCAGTGTGCGCATCATGCCACACCACCAACACCATCGACAGGTCATTCATCATCATCGTCTCCACTCTCGCACGTGGTGATCCAACGCTGCTGTTTACAGTCGCACATCACCAGTTCTCTTTCTCACGATCCGCGCAAAACACAGGTGCTTGTAGTATGATACCGCGATGTGAAGTTACAACAGCGAGCGCCTGCTGCGGCTGCTCATGTTGGAAGTTGTTCACATACGCATATTCGTCGTAGCCCTTCATCGATCCGTTCACCACCAGCGAAGGCGACGGTAGATATTGATGCCAGTGACCGAGCCACAAAGTGTCAAACGATTGACCAGTAGCCAGATAGCGTTGCGCTTTGCGTGCACGCAACCGCATGATAGGTGGGTAGATGCCGCCGATACCTGAACCACCATGAGCCTGATCACCATGAGTCAGTAGATGTCCACGTCCGTAGATCGTCACCAAACAGTCGCTCGACTCAGGTACTTGGAAAGTGACACGTCGATCTTTGACGAAGTGCCTCTCCAACATCTTCGCCAGCAACCAGTCGAAGTTGGTGCGTGCACGCAGTTTGGCACGTGGCTTGCGTGTCGTCCTACCGTGGTTACCTGCAACCGCGGCGATGTGTACGTGTTTGAACTCAGTTGCCAACATATCGACAGCGGTAGCGATATGTTCAGCCCAGAACAGAAGCGAGCCGATCATCGTGTCCTCGTTTGTTTCGCTCAGTTCCTCATGGATATCACCAGAAAACAGGTCACCACCGAGAAACAACACCAAACCGTCATAGCGCAACCCAGCCAGATGTGCACGTGCCATTTTTATCGTGTTCACCGTCCAGGCTCGCATTCGGATCTCGGCTATCGCTCTGTTGTAAGCGTTCAAACCGTCGACCTCTTCAGGTAGCACCACCTCGTCGAGGTGCAGATCTGATAGCATAGCCACCAAGGTTGCGGTTTGTGTTTTCTTCCTGTCACGTGGCAGCAACCAGTCTGGCGGCTGTAGATCTGACTGTTCGATACGTTGCACGACGTCGAGCGCTCGACGTAACGTGTCGACTTCTTCGTTGCGTTTAGCCAGTTCAGCGAGCGCCGAGTCACGTTCACGTCGCAACCTGGTCTCGGCTGCGCCACGCTCGGCTACGATATCGTCATTCAGTGACATAGATCTGACTCCTGTAGGTCGATATGCCACTCTCCGATATGTCGAACCCGCGTCGCTTCATCACACGTACGATAACCACGTTAGATATCGATTTGTCGCGCAGCGCAGCGATAAAGTCCTCACGGTCTTGACCTTCGAGCGCTTCGATGATGCGATCGATTTTCGTACCGCGCTTGTAGCGCGGCTGTTCAGCCGTGATCTCGTCGATCAGCCTCGTCGACGTGGCTGGCGTATCGTTCAACTTTGCTGTCGATTCGTTCGACTTTGGCATCGAGTCTCTCCACTTTCTCGTCTATCCTGGTTACTTGAGCGCCAACCCTCCGAAGCGTATCCATGACTGCTCGGTGGTCGTCGCTGTTTTCTTTCCTTGACCGCTGTACCAACGCCACGATGACAGCACCGACTGCGGCTATCGTAGCGACTAGTGCTTCCATTATGCACCGAAGACCTGTTTGAACGCCGCGTGTACGGCTTGTGGGTTGTCTGCCATCGCTGGCGAGATCTCTACGTGGATCCAGTCTCCACCTGGCGCGCCGCTCACGGTGTGTTTCGTGTACTTCTGCCATGCGGCTCGGTCACAGCGCCATGCACGTCCGTGTGGCTCAGGGAAGTAGTCGATCACCATCTCAACGCCGAGCACGTCAGCGTTCTGCGTCAATATCTTACACCACTCGGCTGCGTGTTTCCTGCCGTCTGGTTTACCTTTGCTACCGAGTTGACGGTATGATAGGTCTACGGCTCGACCTGTGGCGTGTACGCTGAGCGACTCTTTGCCGCGCATATTGCGTACGACGAAGTCGCCGTTGTTCCACAACGCCCGATCAGATAGAAGCAGTACACAGTCGATGAATGTTTTTGTCCCTGCACGTAGCCGTGCTGCTGCACCGTCGCTGTTACCAGTGTAGCGACGGTTCGCCATTAGCGCTTCTTTGTCGTTTTCTTGACGGCTGCACCGCCGAATGCGTCGTTGATCTCTTTAGCGCTGAGGTTGCCGTCGAGCGATGCGCGTGCTAGACGTTCGATGACTGCGGCGACTGAGGCGAAACCTGCGAGCGCTGCCGCCTTCCACAACGGGATATCGCCCAGGAAAGATGCACCTGTGATGATACCGAGCGCGCTGGTGAGGAATAGCGCGATGATCCGCTGACCGATTTCAGTTAGTTTCTTCATCGCTGTCACCTTCCGTCAACTGTGTCAACATCCAGTGTAACACTATTGTGATAACAGCGACTGTCAAGGTCAACCACATCGTGATGCCGTCTAACGTCAACACGATGAACACGACACCTGCCCACGTCCAAGCGTTGTCGCGCAGATATTCGTACACGTTCATCGTTGTCGCAGTCTACTGCCGATTACAAGCAGCGTGGTCGCAATAACGGTGAACGTCTCTCGCTGTTCGTCGCTGATGCGCGATCCGCTGCGTATCGCACCGCCGTTACACAGTTGCCACGCGCCGATCTCTAACAGTGTTTGCATGTCGCGCACGTCGTCCCACCGTTCGCCTGTTGTTAGGCAGTGAACTGGTGTGTCTGTGAGCGCTGTCCAGAAAGACAGCGCTACGTTCACTCTTCTATCGGATCTGGTGGATCGATCGGATCTGGTGGTGCAGGTGGTGATACGAATTCGTCGAGTTCAGCGTCGTACGTGTCACCGACTCCTGCGTACTTACCGCGGAAGTTCGCGTGGTAACTTGTCTGTTTCCAGATGATGCCATCACCGTGTACCGATGTGAGGTAGGTGATACCGACTGGTTCGCTTTCTGGGTAAGGCAGATCGTCGATGTCGCTGTTGTTCACCACTGACACCTGGTAGACCTTGTTGTGTTCGTCGAGCCATGCGAAGTGTGCCATTATCTGAACCTCACCATTACGAGACCTGAACCGCCAGCAGCGGCTGTGAACGTCGGATCTGAGTTCTGTCGTCCGTAGCCACCTGCGCCGCCGCCGCGGTTCGCTGCACCGCTTGTGTTAGTCGTCGTCTGATTCGTTCCGCTGCCGCCGCCATCTGTACCTGCTGTGACGGCTTGCGTTGTTGAATGTCCGCCGCCGCCGCCACCACCATAACCGACCGATGAGCCAGTCCATGAGTACGACAAGCCGACGCCACCAGCACCACCTTTCATCGTGGTTTGGTCACCAGTTTGTGTGTAGTTCGCACCAGCGCCACCTGCGCCGCCACCGCCACCGCCTGCAGCGTAGTTGCTGTTGTTGTAGCCCTGACCACCTGAAAAACCGTTGATCGCCGATGTAGCGCCAGATTGAACGACATACGGTGAACCTGAGTCTCCTTGACAACCGCCACCACCGTTAGCGCCCCAAATCGACATAGTCGTTTCACCACCTTGGTTCTTACGTCCTCCACCACCGCCTACCATCGCCAAGCGAGATCCGATTGCACTCCAACCACCGATGCTACCGCCGTTGCTGTTTGCAGCACCACCAGCGCCGACAGTTACCGCGTACGTACCAGCGGTTAGGTAAACAGTCCCAGTGAGGATTCCGCCGCCA
>Ga0129333_10004714_pt1 | contig 12760 bp, 12 predicted proteins | sample CPB6_08_DNA_FD_94474 | JGI IMG/M metagenome (GOLD analysis project Ga0129333, IMG submission 94474) | Freshwater to marine salinity gradient microbial communities from Chesapeake Bay, USA - CPBay_Sum_0.6_0.8_DNA | ecosystem: Environmental > Aquatic > Marine > Coastal | place: USA: Chesapeake... | reverse complement strand
CTTGCCAATATTGCATTTACTTCTTCTTGCGTAAAGGTCTTTGTGGCCTGTGCCTGCTGTTCTGTTTCAGAGGCCGCAGTTGCCTCTGTTGTTGCCAATGTTTGTTCGGTCATTGTATCCTCGCCTCTTTAGAGTGTTATAAAGGTTATTTATTACTCTCTGGAGTTATAGTGGTTGTTTTAGATCTATTTTTTCTTCTTTGCTCTAGATTGTGCTGCTTTGATCGCTCGTGCCTGCTGTAGAGCCTGGGATCTGGTTGGATATACCTTACCTGTGGTGCCGTATTGCCATCCTTGACCACCACGAGGACCTCTGGCACGGTGTATGGGCATGTCAATATCTCCCCCGACCTGGTTTTACAGGCTTCTTTTTCTTTTTATAGGCTTTCATCTGTGATCTCCTTTTAGTATTCTTCTTGCTTGTGAACATAACCTAGTTCACTGTAAGCGTCATGCTCAGCCTGTGACCTAGCATAGAACTCTTCTCCAGTTTCAGGATTTACCATCACATGGATGTCAAATGGTGGCTGTGCGGGCACCAGGCTGGGGTCTACTTCTTCACGGATCATGTCTGGATCTTCACCTAACAGTTCTAGTATTTCATGGTCAATGACCTGTAGAACTCTAGGATCAGTGGCTGCTTGACGTGCTTTTAACAATAGATCCATGTCTGACTGTGTGTCCTTGATATTATAACTATCAGGATATTCAATTTCACCTGACCACTCATAGCCTTGATAATAAGCATACCATTGCCAGATCTGTTCTTCTGCTAGTTCTAGGTTGTCTGCCTTCTCTGACAGTCGTGCATTCAGCAGTTGAAATTCTTGTTCCTGTGCCACACCACTCATCCTACGGCTTTCAGTGCTTCTAATAGAACCAGTGTTGGCCATCTTGTCAATGGCTTGTGTCACGTGTTCAATGGCAGTGAAAATCTGATCAGTGTCTGTGCTCACTGACATGATATATGGCTTTAGACCAGGATCCATGTTGTCAGGCATCAGTGCCACTGAACCAGCACCTGCTGACATTTCTACTTCTGGTGTTTTGACCACAGTGGGGTGTCCATTGATGCGTATGCTCTGCTCTACTTCTGAAGTGAGATTGAATATGGTCTTTTGTGCCATAGCGATATCTGAAATGTCTGATATGCCAATGCCTCTCACAGGTGATTTCTGATTGTAGACCAGTATGGCAGGGATCTCACCTAGGCTGTTTGGTTCTACATAGTGTTCCATAACCTGTCTGCTGTCATGATTTACTATCCAGGTGTGAATTTCTGTCAGAGTCCACTCACGGATGGTGCTGACTGATTCATTACCTTCTTCAATGTATTTGAAATATTCTAAGGTATAACGGCCATTAGGCTGACGGCGCCAACGCCAGTCTGTGACTGTGAGTGGTGTTATGAGATTCACATAGGGTCTCACATCCATGGCTAATTCATCACCCTTGGTAAGTGCGCCTACATTAGGCTTCACGCACAAGACCCAGCAATGACCAAACACTGATGACCATACGCAGGTTTCTTTCATAAATTGATCAAATGATCTGCCATCCATGTCTGAGTCTTCTAGGAATTTCTCCAACATGGGCTCATATTCTAATGATCCCCAATCTCTGTCAGGTTTTTGGCGGAATATAAATGATGTATAGGTTGAGATCACTGATTTGCAGTGATTTTCAAGGTGTGTGTTCAAGACTCTGGCTTCATATTCCAGGGCTGTTTCATTCACATACTTGGTAAGATGTTGTCCACGCTGCCATTCAACGCCACCTGAATATGATTCAAGTAGAAACTGCCAATATTCTCTGTTTCTCTGATAGATCATGGTCTGTGAAGTGACCATTGAATACTGTTCTTGTAGGGTGATATTCATTTTTTTGTGTTTTCCTTTTAGGCTTCAATTCCGTGAGTCCAACGTCTGCGAGCCATAGGATCAGGTTCTCTTTCACGCTTGATAGGCCATAACCAGTCTATCATATAACCTAAGGCATCATTCATGTGATCAAACTCACCCTTTTCAGGTATGGCATTTGAACCTTCTTTATACACCTGCTTCTCTAGACATTTAATAGTGTATTTACACTTGGGTGAGATAAACAGGTGTCTAACACCTGCCGCAGAACAGAAACGAGCATTCACGGCATTTATTCTGTCTCTGACTGGGGTGTGGATTCTGGGGGCTTTGACCACGAATCCTGAGTTGGCCAATATGGTGTGGTCTGTTTGGCCATTAGCAGACGTGCGACGTTGTGATCCTGCTGGATCTGGGTAGACCCAGATCTTACTCTTTGGGTATCTGCTCGTAATCTCATCTGTGAGTTCATGAGTATTGCTGGAATAGAGGACGATTTCGTCAATGACATACAGTGATTCACCCTGTCTTATGGCTATCACAGCACAGGCTGGCGAGACGTTGAAGTCCATGCCTATATAAACGCTGTCTGTGTTGTAGAATTCTGGATCTCTGACATTGAGATTACGATCAAAGGCATAATAGACCTGTCCAGCGGCTTCTTCCCACGTGGCCATATATTCTTGGCGGAACATACGCTCATCCATGTCACGCTTGGCTGATTCTACTTCTAGTTCTGTGACATTACCGCCATCTAGAGTAGTGTAGGTCCAACTAGACCAATCTTCTAAATTCTGTAGACCATTAGCATAGATGTCATAGGCCCAACTTGAACGACCACCTTTGGGTGTGCCAATGAATAGTGCATGACCCTGTTGATCTGATAGTGTAGGTCGAGTCACAGTCCACACTTCAGGATCCATGTCTGCAAACTCATCAAATACTGCAAAACTCACAGAATAACCACGCATACGGTCATAACTGTCTGCACTCATAATCTGTATTTGACTGCCATTGACCAAGGTGATCTTTAGTTCTGATTCATTAACCTTGGCAATCCAGTTGAGATTGCCTAGCCTATCCTTTAACTGTTCCCACACGATGCCTTTACCTTGGCTGCGTGTAGGTGCTATGTAAAAGCAGGTCTTATTAGGCTTTCGTGCAAAACGAGCCAGTTCTCTAATGGCCAAATAGGTCTTGCCAAATCTTCTTCCACATATGGCAACACGCCATCGGGCCTGTGAATCAGCAATAGATTTCTGTGCGGCACTCAGTGGCATCAATCAGTCCAAGGTAGGATCTTGTCATCATCGCGATTTAGAGGATTTTCAGATTGTGCCAACAACTGTTTACCTAACCATATTAACATAGTAGGATTACCATCCAGTGCAACTCTTAACTGTGCTTGCCTTAAACGCTGATGGAGATGCATTCTTGCTTTTGCAAGAAAGGAACTAAAATTGTAGCGAAGTGTAGATTCTGATATGTCAAACCATTGGGCTATTTCGCGATCAGGACAGCCTAGAGTGGCTAATTTGTAGACTTCATCTGGAGGCACTACTCGTTGTCTAGCACCACGTCCTACGATTAGGCCTCGTTTAGTAACTTCACCCCATTTAGGGTCTCTGCGTTCTGGGTATTCCCAACGAGGATATGTGCTAAGATCTTGTTCTGGTTCCTCACAAGGCAGTATGGGCTGCTCTTCAGAGGCGGCAATAGATTCTTGTTCACTCATGAAAGATATTTATTAGTCCCAGAACAGACCCTACTGAAAATGGTGTTATGCTGACTTGTTTTCAATCTTTAGTCTGAATGATCTGCGATCTGTTTCACCATTGTCCATGGTGATAGCCGCTGTGACAGTATAGGTCTTGTTCACAGCACCTGCTGAGATTTCCACATAGGTCTTGTTTCCACCCTGCACACCTGCGGAATGTTGCACAATTGGAGTGGGATCATTGGCACGGGTCTGTAGTGTGTAAGTGACGCTGGAGATTGAGACTCCTGTGCTCAAATAATCTGTCCAATCCATGGTATAGATCAATCGAGCCAATCTATCTTTGACGATATAGGCTCCCTCAGTGTCCTGTTTGTATCCTGTGATAGTTGACATGATGTTATCCTTTTAATAATTTATATAATCTAGTTTCTTGCTCAATATCTAGAACTCTAGATTCTGGCAAGATTCTCAACAGTCTAGTTTCCTGCGTAATCATCAGTGTCAATGCAGGATCTAGATTGATGATATCGCCTGCGATCAGTGTAAATCCTTCACAGGCCAGTGTGGTTGGGCCAATACCAGTCCTAAAGTTTGGTTCTGGAACCATCGTGGTCTGTGCTGACATGGCCACTGCTGTTCTAGCAGTCTTGTTGACTGCGAACGTGGTAGTAGCCACTGCTGTGGCTGCGAGTGTCAATGGACGCAGTCTGCGTGGTGTTGCAGCCAGTCCAAAATCCGTGACCAATTCTGCTGATGCTCTGATAGGAGGTATCACAGTGACATCTGCAGAGATAGTAAACAGACCCTGCTCTATAGAGATACCAGGTCTTAGGCGTGTCGCAGTGGCAGTGACAGCAAAGTCACTGACCATTTCCACATTTCCTCTAACTGGATCAATCTTGGTAGCCTCTGCTGTCACAGTGGCTGATGCAGAGATTGTGGCAGAGTAACTGTTGCCTTTGCCAGCCAATATAGTCAATGTGCTGGCGCTAGATAACTGTGCATCACCACTGACGGGTGGTATTACTATTGCCGCAGCGGCGACAGTGGCTGACGCACTCATAGCACTGGCCTGTGATCTTAGATAGCCTATGGTTGCGGTCAGTGTAGCAGAGTGATCAAATAGTGCGGCTCCACCTGCTGGTGCTAGAACACCATCTGTGGTCATTGTGGCCACAGCGGTCATCGTGTTGACTGCGGGTGCTACTCTACGATTTATTTGGAAGTTGGTGTTGAATTGGCTGCTCAGTGCGGCAACACCACCAAAGTTGATCTGTCCTTGGGCTGTGACTGAGAATTGGCTCTGTATTTGACTATCAAACAAGAATACACCAATCGCCGTGGCTGACAATCGTGCCTGTGCCTGTGGACCATACGTGATTGGTTCTATTGCAGGTTTGGTAGCCGTAGTCCAACCAGGTGATCCAGTGTTCACGAACGTGATGTCTGAGAATGGTGATTCAAACTGTGAGAATATCACAGGCTGGGGCAATTCGTTGAACAAGCCCTGTCCTGAACCTAGATTCACAAATCCACTATCATAGAATTCTGTTCTATCTGGTGATTGGCTGATACTAGATACTGTGGGTATTGGCAGATTGTTTTGGAATTCTGAACTGGTGATCTGTCCAACCCACGTTTGACCAATGTCACCATCCCATTGACGTCCATTTAGTGTGTAGGGTGCTTCTAGATCTCTCAATGATGCTTGGCCCAATCTTAGAGGTGCGCCAGTATCAATATCACCTGCAAAACCTTCTATCACAAAGTCAGTGCTGCCTTTGTAGACACCATCTACCCATAGATGCCAATATCTGTTGATGCCATCTGGACGACCTTGATGATTTGGCTGACCCCAAACAAACAAATGGTGCCAATTGTAGTCAGTGGCTATGGAATTATTCCAACGGATCTGTTGTTCATCTGGATCCACATTTGAACGGATGTAGACGTCATCATTTTGCAGAGCCAAGGCCCAACCTGTGTTGGCACCTGTGGTATTTGATGCTAGAATTGGTTGCAGGCTGCTGGTGATGTTGGATCTACGAGCCCATACTGAGATTGTAAATCCTGCGTCTGTGATCTGTAGGCCACCACTAGGAGGATTAACTGCACTTATCTCTGCATAACCTGTAGAGATATTGCGTATACCTGTGTTGACTCCAATGCTGAAAGGCTTGATTGAACCAATGATGGAAGTCATGGTAAATTGAGGCTCTAACAGAACTGTGCCTGAAGCATTGTAGAATGCCGCAGTTAATTGTGTGGCTATGCTGGCAAAACTGGTCTCGGGATTGACTCTACGATTGATCTGAGCAGACTGTGTAAAGGCACTAGTAAATGTTTCTACAAAGCCTACACGCTTTGACACATCAGCAGTCTGAGTGAATGCTGAACTTTGAGTGCTGGCTAAGCCTCTAGTTCTTGCCACAGAGGCAGTCTGTGTGAATGCGCTGGTGAATGTTTGATCACCTAGATTTCTATAAACATTGATTACACTAACCTGTGTAGAAGCCACTGAAAATTGTGTAGATTCAAATGGTCTCTGTCTTGTTATGATTGCACTCACCGTGGCTGCACTGGCCAATGCGGCTTGACCACTTTGACGCAGACCTATGACGGCAGAAACAGAAGCCTCAGCAGTGGTGTTAATTAATGGACCACTAAACTTACTTGGTGTGGTAGACGTGTTAAAGAACACATTGGCATCTAGAACACCTTGTGTGATCTTACCAATCGTCACTGACTGAGTGACTGTTGAGGTCAATGTGGCTTGGGCACTGACTGCGGTTGTAGCACTCACAGTCAGTGTTGAGACCGCATCTAATATGGCTGTGTAATTCTTGAATGCGATCACAGTCAGCGTAGGTGTAAACGCAGAACTTATGGCAATTACAGCCGACTTGATGGTGCCTGTGTCTGCACTTAGAGTAGCCTGACTGCTTTGACTGCTGTCACCATATCTAATTCTTGTAATGGTAGCGGTCTGTGTAAACTGAGATGATAAACTGGCTTCAGCACTTTGAACTTTTTCTACTGTGGCAGTTACTGAGGCTGCAGACTCCATTGTTGCTGAGGCTACTGCTGTCTTGATTGCTGATGCTGAGTGTGTGGCCTGTGCTGCCAATGTGGCTGATGTTCTATTGACTTTGACTGCTGACGCTGAAACAGAGGCTGTGCTGGATAAACTGGCTTGACCTGTTTGTGCTAGGCTGATATCATCTTCACCTGTGCCATTGAAATGATACAGAACAATCTGTGTGTCAAAATCATTGACCACAGGTTGTGTGTAGCCAGCAATGGTGCTAGATCCAATCCTATAACTGACTTCATCTATGAATGCAGTAGATCCAGTTCCTTGACTCTTGACAAATAATCTTTCATTGGCTGCTGTGGACGGATCAAAGAATGCACCTGAGAAAGTAGCAGAACCAATGCTTGAATTGTTATACCATAATTGTAGACTAGAACCACTTCTGGTTACTGCAATATGGTTATAGGCATTTTCATCCAGTGATTGGGTAGATGTTATGGTCCTTATAGTGCCTGCATCATTGTATTTGAATTGCAGTCTACCTTGGTTGCTGACATCAATTCTCCAAGAATCTTGTGTGGTGCTGAGTGCATAGGTAGAACCTACACCTACACCAGCCAAATATGTTGATACAAGATTGGATGTGGTGTAATACCACATTTCAAATACAAAATCTTCGTTGGCTCCAACGATAAAATCACGGCTAGCAGGTGTGTTAGTTTGGGCACCATTCAGTCTTGCCAGTGCATTGGAACCATATTTGGTCTGTCCTCCACCTACGTCTGAAGCATAGAGTAAACCACTAGTGATATTTCTTGGTCTCTGGCTACCTGCATATCTACTGGTTGAGACTGTGCTCACACTGGCCAATGATGCAGCGGCCAATTGAACATTGATAGCATCAGCAGATAATGTGGCTGTGCTGGTTAAGGTTGCAGTTGCAGTAGTTTGACGATTGACTTGTGCCGAGGTAGTAAATGTGCTGGTAACTGATGATTCTGCTACCGCTGTCTTTACTGCCTGGCTGCTGAGGTTTACAATATTTTCTAATGTGCTGCCTGTGGCACGATTGACCACTGGCGATGATGACAATGTCACAGCAGTTTCTAATAAGGCAACACCTGCTAACTGTGCGTTCACAGTCATTGTAGCGGCAAAAGCATCTGACACTGATATTGAAAAATCTTTGATCCTTGTCACAGTGGTAGATTGTGTAAACGCACTGGCTACACTAGAATCTGCACTCACTGATTTGGTTGCTGAAGTAGTCTGAGTGGCTTGAGCACTTAGAGAACTTGCGCCTTCTTGAATTCTTGTTACTGTGGCACTGACAGTGGCTGTGCTGGATTGATTGCTCTGTGCATCTACCAGTTTGTTTACAGTCACAGTCACAGAGGCTGTGCTGGTTAGATCAGCATTTATGCCTTTGATCTTTTGCACATCTGCTGAAACAGTGGCTGTGCTGGTTAAAGAACTTTGAACACCTACACTCTTGGCAATTGCGGCTGTGACAGTGACGGCACTGGATACTGCCGCATCAGCAATGGCTATCTTGACAAAGTAGCCTTCACTGGGCGAGTAATAACCGTCATCAATGTAATATAAATCTGCCACTGGTTACTCCCGGTTAGGTATATCTATTCACGTGGCTTACACGCACTTCATCAATGTAACCATTCATACATTGACCAAATTCTGATCCAATAGTAAAGGTGGATGAACCTTTGGTTGGTGTGTTTGTCAAAGCAGATGAAAGATATTCTTCACCATCAACATAGACCTTAGCACCTGATGCTGTGGTAATCAATGCCATATGATACCATTGGCCTGTGACAAGATCTTTTCTTGTTGAATGGAACCAATTGTTTCCACCTGACCAATAATAGAAACTCATACCTTGTTCAGTGTTAGGACCAAATGACCACCAGTTAGTTCCGCTTTGATCCATATGTCCCATAAGTTTAGCAAGATGATTAGGTGAATTTCTAGAAATATTAGTGAATGAACTAATGTATACCCAACATTCAAATGTTCTTGGTGCTGACTGCAGATCCCAATCATCTGAATCTGGTATGGTCATTCTATCTGAACCTGTGCCATCTACTCTTAGAGAGGCTGTGCCAAATTTCTTTTCTGTAGTAGATAAGGTTGATGTTGATAATGTTATAGTTTTAGCAGTTCTACCTGAACCATTGTCATCAGTGGTTGTGGTAGCACCATTGGTGCCATTGAAATGCAATAATAATCGGGTATCTGAGTCGTCAGTGAATGCCGCAGTGGGCACAGTAAAGGCTGCACCACCTGTGGCTGCTCTTTTACCTAATGAATTTAATCTAGCGGCTCCTAGTGGCATATTATTTCCAATCAGTTACATAACTGGCCCAATATGTGGTGCCATCATAATACACAGTCATAATGTCTGTGGTGTTGGTGGTGCTCATTGTTTTGGCACCACCTGAAAACTTCATGGTAGAAGTCAATGTTCTTGATGTGCCGTTGGTGTTAATGATCAAGGTCATTGATTGACCTGCCACTGGCGAAGTAAATGCTGAAAATGTTAGGTTACCGTTTAGGGTAATTGACTGCACATTGCCATTGGCCACATTAGGCGTAATTGTGCCTGAAGTTGTGCCTAGGCTGTAAACTGGTTCTGTATAGCCTGTGACATCATTAGTTGCAGATGTTACACGACCATAGGTGTCAATGGTTACACGACCTGCATAGGTGCCTGCAGTGGCCACACCTGATGCTAGATCAATTGTGGGTGTTGTAGTTCCTGTAATAGATATTCTACCTGCGGTTCCTGACACAGAAGTTACAGGTGCAGTTCCAGAACTTATGGCAGTGACACGACCATAGGTATCTACTGTAATTGATGCGTAGGTTGCTGATCCTGCTGAAACAACACCACTGGCTAAATCCACTGTAGGAGCAGTGGCTGTGCCTCCAACCGTAATTCTTCCTGCATTTGCAGAAGTTACAGAGGCGACCTTATTTCCTAATTCTGTATTAAGGTTGGTAAAATTGTTATCACCTTCTGTCCAGGTGAGTGCGGAACCTTTACCCGCTCTGGTTACGATTACGGCCATGCCCTATCTCCTTGTATAAAAAAGGGCACAGGGTTTGTGACCCCATGCCCTGGGTAATACCTAGGATTAGGCTAGGCTTACAGTTAAGTTACCGCTGGATACTTGGAAGGTATCTCCAGTCTCAATAACTTTGGAAGTAGTTACTGCACCGTAGAACAGAACATTGCCTGCACCTGCTGTGCCGCCGTCCATGATAGCCACGTGAGTGATAGTTCCCCAGTTTGCAGTTGCAGTAGAGAAAGTCACTGTGGCAGAACTAGATGAACTAGTTGGATTAGTTCCACTTGCGGCGTTGAAAGTGATAGCCTGACGTGAATAGGCTGTGCCAGAAGTAGAAACTTCATCAGTTAATGTGCCTGCTTCTAGGTTGGCTGCGGCGTTACCACTGGTGTTGGTAAACAAAGCCAAATAGCGTGTGCCAGGTGCTGTGTAAGATGTAGATGTTAAAACGTGGTCGAGGACTTTAGCCTCTAGATAATTGGATGCTGCTGACATTTAAGTCTCCTTGTAATAGATTGTCTGAATGAACAGACAACCTATTGTGTTGTCTGTTGTCTGGTTGACAATGATATTTATAGAAAACCTAAAAAATCTTCAAAAAACCTTCAAAAAAGATTAGGTGTAGTAGGGAATATATCTTGTGGTAGTGCCTATGACAACTTCTAGATAACCTGTAGGGGTTGAAGTGTTACCGGGCGTGCCTGTGATAGCAGAAACTTTCAGTGCACCTTCTAGATATACATTTGAAGAATCAAGAGTAATTTTAGTATTATATGATGCTGTATTACGCATGATCAATGTGCCTGAACCTACTGGACCAGTAGTATTGGTAGTAAAATATAGGTCATCATTGATTCTAGGATTGCCTGTGCTGTCTCTGATGGTCTTACCTCTGAGATTGAGATCACTGTAAAGTTCTAGATAACCACTAGATGAATTGTATCTAAGGCTACCTATGTCATCTACTACTTCTGCTGAGTTAGGATAGTAGGCAAAGAAGCCTGCGGTGCCTGCGTTTACAGTTCCTGATGCAGATGATGAAATGTTGATGGTATCTGTGCTGGCATTGGCAGTGATTGTGATGCTGCCACTGGAAGTCAATGTCAGTGTGCCTGCGGCTGAATCAGCAGTAACAGTGGTTCCACCTACTACTACATTTTGAAATGCTGGGCTTGATCCAGTGACTGTGCTGCCTTCACCTACCACTGCGGTATTTCTATAATCTGTGAGGTCTACCAATCTAGCATTTACTGTGTTACCATAACCAGTGCCTGTTTGGAAGATCATCCTATACAGAGGACGCACTTCACGTCCTGGAAAGTTGGTAAGATCTAGGCTGGCCCAGGTATTGTTGCTCTGTGCATTGCCAATGTTGTTGTCTGTGCGCTGGCCCATGATTGAAATGATAGGACCATCTTTGATATTCGGTGTAGCCACTAGCCAATAGGCCACAAATTCACCGTTGCCTGCATCTGGTGTGGTCCATGTGCCTGCGGTATTGAGATTGTATTTGATCCTAGCCGTGCCCTGCTTGACAGGAAAGTCTGTGGCAGAATCTTTGACCCATTGTCCTGTGGCATTTGAATGATAGGCCACTGGAAAACGACCAGGACCCTGTAGATCCTGTTCAAAATTCTCATAGACTGGTAAACTTGCGTGTGTGACAGCAATCTTGATATCTTCTTGATATAGCACACCATCGGCTAGATCAATCTGTGCATGGCTGTTGGCACTACCGTTGCCTGAGGTGGTATAGTTAGATGCAGTAAGTCCTGATGCATACTGCATACCTCTTGTGGCATTGAGATATTCATGTGTGGCCCAATCCATGGTAATGCCATGACGTTCTTCACCTAGGAGATAGTAATCACCTGCGGCAGCATTCCACTGCAACAATGCTACCATGGTGTCTGTGGAGAAATCATAGGTAGAAGTTTTATACTGTAGAACAGCATTGGAGTCAAAATAGATGTAGTATAGGTCTGACACATTGGGCAGAGTCACTGTATCTGAACCAGTCTTGGTATACATCTCTCCATGGCACCAAACACGATATTCAGGTGTAGGCGAACGAGGCTGTATGGTAAACACTCTGGTAGATGTGTTAAAACTTACTGTAGAATGCGTTCTATTCTCAAAACCCATGGGCTCTAGAGTATACATGCCCAATTCATTGTCTACTTCAATGGTGCCTGTTTCTTCGCTGACTGTGATTCTTAAATTGTGTTCTGGATGATCATTAAAAGTTATCACATCATTGAGATCTACTACCAGTGTATTGTCACCATCTGTGAAAGAAATGGTAGCATCACGCAGATTTTGAAAGTTATTGTCTAGTTCTGTGTAGGTTAAGGCCGCGCCTTTGGTGTTACGAAATGTGATTACTGGCTTAGCCATTTTTCATTGTCCTATGAATATCACCAACTAGATTGTGCAACAATATCTCATTGGTCTTGTTGGTGGTTTCAAGGTTACGCACCAAGATGTCTATGGTCTGACCCTGTGCCGTGACCTTGGCAGTGAGATGTTGCAGAGCCGTGTTGATGTTGTTTTGATTCTGCAGTAGAGCCTGCTGATTGATCTGCAGGATTCTCAATTCTTCTAGTGGATCGAAATCTGGATTGATCATATAATGCCCTGCAGTTTTCTAATCAATACGGCATTGCGGAAATGTTCAATGCGTGGAATGATCTCTACATTGTCTATGGTCCATGCTAGTTCAGGGTCTTTGCGAATCATACAGAGACTTTCACGGGTTCTGCCTTTGCGTAGATATCTGTCATCTTGACGCCAGATGGCTATGTATTCTTGTTCTGTGATAAACCATTCTTCACCTCTGAACCAAGCCTGTGCTCTGGATCTTTGGCAGTCGTTGAATAGTCTATGATCAACTAGATCTGGACCACTGATCCATTGATCTCTGCGTAGTGTGCCTTTTTTAACTCCCATGATATTATTTATTTTCCTCCATGAATATCAATGTCAAATAGGGTCAGCATGACCAAAAACTCAGGTGTTGGGTCATAGAAGATGAATTCGTCCTGCATGGGATTGGCCAT
>Ga0129333_10004712_pt1 | contig 12761 bp, 10 predicted proteins | sample CPB6_08_DNA_FD_94474 | JGI IMG/M metagenome (GOLD analysis project Ga0129333, IMG submission 94474) | Freshwater to marine salinity gradient microbial communities from Chesapeake Bay, USA - CPBay_Sum_0.6_0.8_DNA | ecosystem: Environmental > Aquatic > Marine > Coastal | place: USA: Chesapeake... | reverse complement strand
CCTCAAGATTGAGACCGAGCGCCGCAAGGAGCAGGAGCGTATCAAGGCTCTTGCCGAAGCGGAGTACGACATTGGTCTGGCGACCCTCCAGCAGTACGACGAGTCTATTGACCCGCTGCAGCGTGCCGTAAACCTTCGCAACGCCCAGAAGAAGTATACCCAGGATATCGCCAATCTGCAGTTTGAGGGTCTTCAGGGCATCGTATCTGAAGCGGAGGCAAGTGATGCATTCGCCCGCGCAACCGCTGCTACCCAGAAGCGCCTAAAGGATCTCAAGAAGGGTCAGGAACTCATCCTCCAAGAAATGAAGAGGATGTTTACTGATTACAACAACGATATCGCCGACATCATGGCGAACCCAAACCTCACTGCTGCCCAGAAGAAGAATGCAGTTAATGAGCGCCTTGCCCAACTCAAGAGCGAACTAGAGAGCAACTTTGGCATTACTGAACAGATGATCACCGACAAGATTGGTGAGTTCAACGGCGCTATGGACAGCGTCCTTGATGTGCTCAATCTTGAGGGTCAAAACCTTACTGTGTCATGGGGTCAGGGTCTTGTCGCCGGTCTTGAAGAGGGCGGATTTGGTGTGCTGCGAAAGTACATGGAAGACCAGCTTGCCAAAGTTATCAATCTTGCCGCAAGGATCAAGGCTGCTGCAAATGTAAGCGACGAACTTGGTGCTGGGGCCGGCTCAACGGCAGCAGCACTTGCGGCAAAGCTCACAACTCGACTTAACGCTGCGATCAGCGCTGGTAAGTTTGGACCAACAGCGCAGATTAATATCCGCCGAGAGATTGCTAAGTTGACACAACTTACAGATCTAGAGGCAATTGTCAATAAGTTCAACAACATTTCTGGCATACTGCAAAGAGTAGGATTTGCCAGCGGCGGAATCATGCCCGCAAATAAACTTGCCCTAGTTGGCGAGCGCGGGCCGGAGTTGGTATTGCCTCAAAGTCGTGGGCTTGTGCTCAACAACAGCATCTCCAGCAGGCTTATGAGCATGATGCATGGCGGAGGCTCTGGCGGCGCTTCTAAGAATGTTACAATCAATGTTAATAATCCTGTTATCCGAAGCGAGAATGACATCCGCAAGTTGGCACAGGAAATCTCGCGAGCACAGGCAAGCCAATTCAGGACTGAGGGCGGGAGGCTTTACTAATGGCAGAAATCCGCGTATATATCCAGCCCCGGCTTCCTGCTGCCTCAAGTCAAACAGCCTTCTATGACTTTAGCAAGCATGTTGAGTTTGACACGCTGGAGTGGGAACAGAACGATCAGGGCAACGCCTCTACCATGCGTGCCAATATCTATACGATCATGCCAGTCAGCACAACACACTGGCTGCAATATGCTGGAGCAGCACAAGCCGATAAGATTCAAGCCGCCCTATCTGATCCGTTTTACCACCTGAAGATTTTCCCGCGAACTGAGATCCAAATCCGTGATGTGTCCACCAGTCCGCATACCATCCTCTGGGGCGGAGTTATCACTCGTGTTTCCGAGAACCGTGATGGTGGGGCGATTGTCGGCTCCCTGGAGGCAATTGACTATACCGCGCTTCTTAATGAGTCTGTTGCGCTTGAGTTTACTCCACTTGCTAACTCAACGATTAAGCAGACAATTACCAGCCAGACCTATTCGTTTACCCCAAGCCTTGCAGAGCGAACGGCTGGATTGTCAACAGTAACCGTAAGCTCCATTTCCGTTGGCAGCCCATATAGCCGCAACCTTGAGATTGGCGACACCGTTGTTGTCAACCTGAGCGATGACACTTACGACGGCGTTCACAAGATCACTGGCGTCACATCAGAGGGAAGTGCTTATAAGATTCGCTTCCAGCAGTACTCTAATGTTGCAGATGCAGCAAGTGCATCTGTGACCGGAACCGTCAAGGTTCCTGGGTTCATGACTACCGACAATGCACCATCTAAAGATTCCCGTATCAATGTCAATTCGGCAAACATTGCCGATCTCAACCCAGACTGGAAGTGGAGCCCCCGCAACCCGGATATCTCCCGCACAGTATCCAATGTCGCGAGGACTGGGACGCTTGTTACCGTTACCACATCTGCGCAGCATGGGTTTGGCGTTGATCGAGTAGTCACAGTTAACCTGACCAACGGGCCGACCGGATACGCTGCCGTCAACGGGTCGTTTGTAATTGCGTCTGTTCCAAGCGACAGCACGTTCACCTACAACACCGTTTCCTCTGGAACAATTACCTCTGGAGCCGCGACCGGAACGGTGACCTGTGCAGGTGAAATTACCCCGACGCCGATGAAGGGTGGAACGCTTGCCAGAAACCTGCAATATGCAATTGAGCGTGGGACTGGCTGCTTCTATCTCAACGAAGGAACACTTGATGGTGGCGGGGCGCTGACCATTGACCTGTTTGTACGGCCAAAGAATCTCATTGATCTCGTTACCAACGGTCTCTTTGATGCAACTGGCGGAACGACAACCGCCCAGACCGGCTGGGATATGGGATCGTGGCTTGCGGATACCTCTGGGACAAGCGGCCCGTATGGCGTCGGCAACACGCTGTACTACACGGGATCAGACCACCAGGACGCAGAGATGGCGTCGGCGTACCGTATTTCTGTTGCCGAAGGCGAAAAGTACTTCGTCTCATGGCGTCACTACTCCGATAAGGATACAAAAGAACGACCGCGTATGAAGTACTACGACTCAGGCGGAACAGTCGTCGGTAACTCTCATGGATATGCTATCAACCAACATGATCCACTTGATGATGAGTGGCACCGAGACTGGGGCATTGTTGTTGTTCCGGCTGGAGCGGCCAAGATGTCTTTCGTCTTGCACCACGAATCATTCTCATCGTCATATACGGCACGATTTACAGATATTCAGATTATCAAGATTACCGGTGCATACGGGTTTAGCGACCATCCTATTGAGGACACCGTCACTTATGGGATGACACTCAACACCTTTGAGAACCCAAGTGCGCCGTCAGAGTCAGGTGAATCATCCAACCGCATCTATGTCTATGCGCCATACACAACAGAGGACCCACTTACAGGCGCCAAGATGCTTACTTCGTACCGAAACACCTACGACTTTGCGCAGGGAGTCTGGGAGGCTGGCGGTAAGCGCATTGAGGGTTCAATTGTTGAGCTCAACGCCACAGACACAGAAACGGCGCTGCTAACCGCACAGCAGTATTTCAAGGAGCGCGGGCAAGCCCTCAAGTCATTTGAGTTTGAGCACACTTCCGGAAAGTTGGCGGTTGGTGATGTGATCCCATTCATCTGGGATGAACTTGGTATTGCTGAGGCGCTTGTAGTTCGCCGTCAGGTTGGATACCTGCTCGGCCAAGATGTCTACTATCGCGTTCAACTCGGTGGCGACCTTGCATTCCAGCGCTCAACAATGTATCTCGTGGAGCAGCGCCTAGCCCAGATTAGCGGTGATGCTGCTTACTTCTCCCCACCACCGAGCCCATACCCTGGCTACCCGACAGAGGGAGGCGTAGTTACCCCGGCAATTCCGACCGGTGATGCTGGCGCAAAAAAGATTGATATCTCTTGGGAATACCCACAGAGCATCATCAACAATGCGTCATTTGGTGGCTTTGTGGTGCTCCGTAGCGCAGATGCTGGAGATAACTGGGTAAAAGCCAGCACCGGCGAGCCAATCCTTACCGCACAGAACCCACTTGCACCAGATACATCAGTGCCTTCATATAGCGACGCAACCGTTGATGCAGCCGTTCCATATATCTATAAGGTTGCCGCAGTAGATGTGTCTGGGTCAACGCCAGTCCTCACAGAGTATTCATCGGATAGCGCTACGCTCACCCCAACCGATGTGACTGTTGACTTTGACAATGCCTATAACGGTCTTGGCATCAATGTACCAAAGATTGTCAACAGCATTACATATCCAGGCAATAGCACCGCAGCAACTATCTCTACGATCACTAGCGGTGCATCTACGACTGCAACGGTGACGACGAGCAGCGCCCACGGCTTCTCAACTGGCTGGGTTGTTGGGATTGTTAATGCCGTTGGGACTAACAACGGCGATGTGAACGGTGGTTTCTATGCCATTACGGTGACAAACTCCACTCAGTTCACTATTACTAAGACAGGAACAAACTCGTTGAGCTTGACTGGTGGAACTGCCACAGGTTGGCAGGTCAGCGGCGATTTCGTTGACGACACGGCTACATCCCGCACCTTGGGGGATGCCTTTTCTCTTGTTCAGTTCCCGGTCGGCCAGATTGCCTACTCTGAGGCCGACGGAAAGTTGTACCGCAATGGAAAGCCTGGAACCACTGCATTTGATAATAAGTGGACTCGAGCAGCGGTTGATGCCATTGATGTCACCTCAGACGGCAGCATCGTCATCTCCGCTGACAAGATCACCACAGGCTCACTTAATGCTGGGCGTATCCAGGCTGGAACACTTAGCCTCGCCCCGCTATCTGCTAATGCCATTACATCTACAAACTTCACCGTCACCAATACTGGTGCTATCACTGCTACTAGCGCAGATATTTCAGGAACGGTCACAGCAACTGCTGGAAAGATTGCAAACTGGGATATCGGGACTAACGCAATATACAATCAGGGCTCTACTAAATTCGCCGCTCTTTATCACAGCACGACCGATGGTGGTCTAGCCTTCTTCTCTGGTGCTTCTGATAACGCTGGTAACGGATCTGCATTTAGCGTAACGAATGCCGGAGCTGTAACAGCAGCCAATATGAGCATTACCGGCGGTCCGTCTGGCGGCAATGTAATGAACATTGGCAGCGGTCAATTTAGCGTAGACGCATCTGGATACATGAATGCCAAGACTGGAAAATTTAGTCCTGGCTCTGGAACGGTGTCAAGCGGTCAGCCGGCACTCCTTCTTGCTGGTAGCAGCGCAACTGGTGACATCGCTGTTGCAAGCGGGGCATCGCTGAATATTGGGCACACAACGGCAGTACAGGGTACAAACGGCGCATTTAATGAGCGTATGCGTCTTGACGCAAACGGAAATGTTCGTATTTATGACGGGTATCTTGCGGTTGGTGCAAGTACAGATAACTTCCTTGTAACTAACGCTGGCGCAATCAGCACAGTAAGCACAGTCACTGCCACTGGTGATATCCGAACCAGTGGAAGCCTTGTCTCGTATGGCGCAGACGTATTCATTGACGCAAATGGAACAGAAGATCCTATTTTGACATTTAGGAACGACGGCGGAAGCTCGGTATGGGGAACAGTTTCTCACGACGGTACGACAATGAGTATCAGCAACAACATTGTCGGTGGTGGTCTATCTATCCCAGATACCACTACTGTTGGAACACTTCAAGCAAGTGCACTAGGAACAACATCTGGAACTGGTCAAATTGTCAACATGGCGATGTGGATTGCAATTACTGGTGGTTATCAAATTAGGCGATCTACTGGTACATCGTGGGCAAGGTTCAAAAAGGAAATTGGAAGTACGCCTCTAACCATTGATGCGTTTAAATCTCTAAATTTTGTAAAATTCAAGTGGGATGCCGACGCAATGCGTTCTCAATGGCCAGATCTTCATCATGTTGATAACGATATTCAACATGGTTTGCTGATTGACGACCTGATCAATGATTTCCCAGACGGAATTAATACTCCAGAGCCGGATTCTGGCGATGTTGAGACGGTGAATTGGCATAATGTGTATATGCTTGCGATGGTATCGCTTCAGGAAGCTATTCGTAAGATTGAATCTCTTGAGGCTAGGGTCGCAGAACTAGAGGCATAAGACTCCTTGACTCCAGCACGGTAAAATAGGGTATCAACTCAACCCTTATAGGAGGTTCCAATGGGACTGCGTTACAAGGTCAAGTCACAGCTTGACCACGAAGAAAAAGGCGGAATCCTAGACGACTGCGGTCCATCCAGCGTTGCTGCGATGGTGTCGTGGGTGTTCAAATACGCCCCAGGCAAAGATTTTAGCGCCGCAGACGGCATCGCTGCCAAGACGAAGGCGACTGGCCATGTGGACAAGCAGGGCGTGTCCGACAACGGATCGTCACTTGGCGACCTGATCAAGACTGCCAAAGTGCTTGGCGCAGATGCTCGATGGGCTAAGGACTGGGATGATGTGATTAAGTCAGCCAAGGCAGGAGCTGCTATTGGCGTTTGGGTTGAGCAGCCTGCTGGATACCCAAAGGATCTTGAGGTGTCCGAATGGCATGCCAAGTGGCAGCGCTGGTGGTGGGTCAAGCAGAAGCAGCCTAACCGCACCTACGGCCACATGACCTCAGCCGTTTGGGACCACGAGTTCGGATGGCAGTGGGTATGCCCAACGCGATCCGGCAAGGGCAAGGAGCAGTTCGGCGTTCAGATCAGCGAGGAGACCCTCAAGATTCTTGCGGACTCCAAGCGAGTAAGCAAGAAGCATATTGCCCCGCCGCACAAGCATGTTATTATTGTTACAGCACCAAAGGGATGGGTTGCCCCTGCCGTTCCGGTTGCGCCGGCTGCGCCAGTGCCGTCCGCCCCAGTAAAGCCAGTACCTTGCCCAGCATGTGGCGGGACTGGGATCAAGAAGTAAGGAGAGAACATGGGAATCGTAAACGGACTTAAATGGATTGCCAATAACACCGGCATTGACGAGATGCTTCTTGAGGCTGGTCGTGCCTTCTTGGCAACCAGCATCGCTGTGGCGCTCGGTCTCGGCATCCCGCTTCTGGACATCAGTGGCGGCGACTTCCGAATGATCCTTTCTGCCGGACTGGCTGCCTGCTTGCAGGTTGTCGTCCGCGCCTTGAACCCTGAGGATGCCAAGTTCGGCGTCGGCAAGGCAAAGGCTGTGAAGGCTGAGGAGAAGGAAGCCCGAGAGAGCACTGCACACATTCAAGGCAGCGCCATTGATACTGACGGCGACGGGATTGCCGACGAGTACGCTGGAAGCCTTGCAAACGAAGTCTTCCCAGATGAGGACGAAGAAACCAAGGCGTAATAGCCGATAAGCAAGAAACCCGCCCTTCGGGGCGGGTTTTTTGTTATACTCGGACTATGCCAGCTTACGACTTCAAGTGCGTTCCGTGCGACCTCGTGACCGAGGTGATTCGCCCTATGTCCGATGACTCAAAAGTGATTTGCGAGAAGTGCAAGGCTGAGATGCAGGTGACCTTCTCTGCGCCAAAGATTGTCTACAAGGGCTCTGGCTGGGCATGGCAGGAGAAGATCCCCCAAAATACCGATATCGTTATCGGGTAATCAGTCCTCGCGCGAAATGCGCAGGGGCATTGTCACAAGCCAGGCGATGCAGAGCCAGAGCAGGACAACGCCTACAAAGTCTCGAGTCTCGCCATCCGGCAGGACAATCCAACCGACAAGCAGACCAAAGACCGTCCACGACTGAGATACCAGCTCATTGACGACTTGCGGCCAGAGTTCCTTCGCCGCATCAACCTTGTCTTGAATCCACGATTTAAGTGCGTTCACATTGACTCCTTTTACTTGCGGCGGTGCGAACGACCGCCATTGCTAGATGAACCACCGCCAGAGAATCCGCCACCTGACGGCGTGCTCGCCGTGCGAGCCGCAGCCATAGCCGCTTGGGCTACTTGGGTGACGATGACGGCAGCAACAATTGTTGGAGCGGCTTCCTCGCGCTCCTCTTCCGAGATATCTTTACCGAGATTGGCGATTTGGGCAAGGGCCTCGCCGACTGCATCGGCTACCGCATCTGCCGCAGCCCCGACAGCCTCGCCAACAGCTTCTGCAGCCGCGCCAACTGCCTCTCCAACCGCTTCAGCCGCTTCTCCAATTGCCTCTGCTGGGCTTTCTGGTTCCTGGCTTGGTTCTGGGGTCGGTTCGGTACTTGGCTCAGGGGTTGGTTCCTCGCTTGGCTCTGGGGATGGATCTACAGAAGGCTCTGGAATGGGGCTAGGAGCCACGCTGGGGCTCGGAACAGGCGGGGGTGGTGTCTGACTAGGTTCTGGGGTTTTTGGTGGCTCTGAGGGCTCTATAGACGGCACAGGGGGCTGTGTTGGCTCAGGAGTAGGAACAGGAGTGGGATTAGGAGATACGGTCGGAGGTACAGTAGGTACTGGCGTCGGCTCAGGAGTTGGCGGTACGGTCGGTTCTGGGGTTGGTTCTGGGGTTGGTTCAATTGTCGGCTCCGGGCTTGGCGTCGGAGAAGGCTCCGGCGACGGGCTTGGGGGAACTGGTGCTGAAAGCAAAATTGAAACGGCTACGGACTGGCTGGAATAGATTGCAAGCGTGTCGTTATCGGCGCGAATAGAGAAGGTGTAAGTGACATCTGGGCCGCCAGCCGAGGCAAAAACCTCCCACGGGATGGTGATAGAGGTTCCGACTGAAGCAACGCCCCAGCCAGATTCCCCAACGGACCAAGACACCGCATATCGCTCAACTGGCGTTCCGCTGTCTTCTGGGGCAGACCACTCAAGCGTGACATCGCCATTTGTGTAGGCAGTAACAAGAAGATTGGTTGGCGCATTGAGATACGGGCTTGGGGTTGCGGTTGGGGTTGGTTCTGGTGTTGGCGTCCATGTGGCCGAAGGCGTGCCTGGGGCAAGCTCGGCATCAAAATTGCTGATGAGGTAGTAGTGACCGCCGTTGTAGAACTCTGCTGTTGGATTCCCGCAGCAAACACCAGCGCGCACTCGATAGTCACCAGCGGGTAGGTCAATAACAATTGTTGATGCAAGGGAGTAGCCGTTGGTGTGCTCTGTCCATGAGTCGTCATTGGCAGCAAGAAGCGTGCCCTGATCGTCATAGAGCCAAAGCATGGAATCTACGATGTTTCCACACCAACCATCATTAGTGTCATCGCAAAGATCTGTCCAAAGATGGAGTTGACCAGTCTCTGGGAGCGTGATCCAAAAGTCCTGTGTGCGGTCTACATAATTGTTTTGACCAGCACGGACTGGAGACACGACAATGCTGTACGCAAGCGTGGACAGTATGAGCCACAGAGTGGCAGCAATAACGAATTTCTTTTGCATAGCACCTCGCTGAATGATTACAGCGAGATTATGCGTTTATTTTATTTAAATTACAACAATAACGCGCTCTACGTTATTTATTTGCTCTTGACGGCGCGCTTTCCACCAGATGCATACATGCCTTGTGATGCATGAAAAAGTGGAAGCGGAGAAACCGGTCGCAAAGGACAGCCACCATTCCTACACATTCCACCGGGCTCGCAACTCGCGCAGAACCTATCTACTGCATCTTTATAAGGATTTGCATTCTTGATCTTGGCGTTTTTGACAAACGACACGCCGCCCTTACTTCTAACGCGTTCATTCTCTTGCCGGCAGGTCTTGCTGCACAGGAAAGATCTTCCTTGCGGAGATTGCTGCAGATATTGGGTCTTGCAGTTGACGCAGGTACGCTGGTTTAGCGAGATCCCAATGCGTTCAAGATGATCATCGCCCAGATGATCGGCAATGAGCGCAACGGTCTGATACGAAGGCATGCTCCTGCCGCTAAGCCAATGGTGTACGCGGTGGTAGCTCAACTCCATCTCTCTGGCAAGCGAGGACGCATTGGTATTAGCGCGATCAAGCGCCGACTGAAACTCTTCGGCAAATGCCTTTCGGCGCTGCCTTGTAGTTAAGTCGCTGAACTTACTTTTTGTCATTGCGCTTCTGCGCCAAAGCCTGCTCGAGCTCGGCAATGCGCGCTTGCAGGGCCGCAATCTGCGCCTGCTGGATATCCCCCTGAACGGCTAGGCTGCCGATCTTGCGAAGCAGGTCCTCTACCGTAATCTGGACTTGGTCAACCATGTCAAACCTCCTCTACTGGGTCAAACCCGATATTTGCGTACCCATCTGGGTACTTCCCATGAACCATAGCAGAACGCAGGGAAACGCGTGCATACTTCTCATAAGCAACAACCTTGTCAAAGTTTTCTTCATAGTATTTATTAAAGTTTACAGTCCCTAGGTACTCCACGGGGTTTCTCTTGCCCATGTCAATGCCCTCAAATCGGTCGTTGATCTCCTTGTACATGGAGAACACCTCCCCAACATTGAAACGAGCCCCGTGGGTTGGGGTGGTCCACTCACCATACATGTGGTAAATAGGCCCAACAAGTAGAGGGTAGACAAAACTAAACCCAAGCGATAGCAGCTCAACAGATTGAACCAACTCCTCTTCCCAGAATATCAAATGGTCTGGAAGCGTAATGTTTTGTGCCAACTCCTTGCTCCCAAACATAAACGCCGCGCATGTTTTTGCTGCTGGGGCAAAACCAGTATTGGTCACCATCGTCTTGAGCGAGTATGAATACATCCCGCATGGGTCAACATGATTCCAGCCAGGGATCACCTTATCAATCCACCACTTTCCCTCTAAGAAGGCTGGAAAGCCAATGTTCTTTTCTGCAAGGTAGATTTCATTCACGCCACCACCCGGATGAACATACTCAAGAGGAATCGCCGTAAGGATTGTTTTCTTGTTGTTTGTAATCTTGATTGCGTCTCGGTACTTGCTAATGAGGATTTTGTCCCAGTCTTTTACAAAGTATGTGTGGGCATCAACCTGAAAAAAGTAGTCTTCTCCGTCGTAAAGGCTTGCCGCAAGATTTCTACCCTTAGCGACACCCCAATTGTCCTTTAGACGGAATCGTTCCATCTTAACCATCTTGGATGTTTCTGGATCGTCCAAAACCAAGATGTCTTGCCTAGCCTGATCCCATTCACCAAGATTGCCAATGAAAGCAATCCCAATAGTGATATCGTTATCTCCAGACCTGTTTTGAAGACAAGAAAGAACTGTGGTTGGAAGCTCTGTGTCCCAACCAAGCACAGATACAGAAACAAAAATCTTTGGCCGCATCAACGGTCACTTGAACTCTTTCTTTGACCAGAACAATTTGCGATACGGCTGATGGAATACGCTTGCAAGGGTTGCATCAACCTTCCCCTTACTCCTTCTTATATTTTCCATTCCCTCTTTGGTGTGGTCAACAACCATCTCCCACTTCTCTCGCTTAAATGGGATTACCTGAATCAACGGCGTTCCGGCTGGGATAACTCCAGTAAAGTTTTTGTCTTTGAGAGCAATCATGAAATTTAACCTTGGGAAGAACTGATCTGAATCCATAACGCCCGGGATTACATCAAAGTATTCGTTTGCGTCGTTAAGCGGCGAATGAAAGATAACGGAGTACCCTGGTGGGGTTTTAAGAATCCACGGGGTAAAGATCTTTAGAAGATGCTGCTCCTGCCTCTTGCTGTACGGGTGCTCCATTGCCTGCCCAAATGGGTGAAAGCTTGTTCCACTGTTTGGCGAATCCGTCACTCGACGTGGGTAAGTAGCGGTAGTAATAACTGATGGGGCAGGGCAAACCTCACCGGTAAGGTGGATGGCTTCATTTTCCTTAGACTCAATATAAAGCTCTGCGTGCGTCCTGATGATATACCCAAGAGTCATTGAATCAATGATTGGCTGGCAGCGCTTAATACTTGCATTGTCCGTGCCGTTATGGGGGTCAATTTTTCGCTCAGTGGACTCACCGCTGCTTACGCCTCCATAGGCGTGCATTTCTTTCCACCATTTTGGCATGGGGTTACCAGCAGGACGCGGCTGGACGCCATCTGGGATTTCGTGCCAGTTCCAAAACTTAATGATGTTGCTCATATACCGCAAACACCAGCCTCATAATTTGCTGACCATAGATTAGAGAGCAAGATATTGTTTTCCTGTAGATACTTTTGCTGAAGCGACCTTGGGTAGTAGCCGGTATGCCACATCGCCATTGTGTACCTTGTTCCAGTAAGAATTTGCTCAACCATGTGTTGGTACTCCCATCCGCCGCTTGGGAAAATTACAGCAGAAAGCGGTTCTGGTTCATAGGCAAAATCATGGTTTGTGAACACGATTCTGCCACCAGTAAAATCTCCTCCAAGATAGACAACGCTGCTAAATATGATGTCTTGCGATCCGTCGTGTGAGTCAATGTGTGGATGCGCCATAGATCCAGCGTGCCACACTGATGCATGGGCTTGCGTGGTGAATAGGTTTGGTGTCCAGCCAAATTCCTCTTTGTGCTCTTTAATGAGTTTGTCTGAATACTTTTTGAGCATCCACTCTGCTGCGGTATTTGTATTTGGTAGGACTTGAACACGCGGGTCTGGATTGTCAATAAAGGGGATTGTTGGGCCGGCCTGAATAAGCCGAATGACCTTATCGGCGTCAGCCGGCTCTACAAAATTCCTAAGAATCTTAATCCTGTGTCCCACGATTGCCCTCCACTTGGCATGTTCCCCATACGCGCTCACCAGAAGACTGCGTCTTGACGATAGTTGTAAAGAGGTTTTGGTATGCGCCAAGATTAGCATATCCCCTAGCACGGGCGTAAAATGGCGGCCACCTTAGGATTGAGTCCGAGAACATGGGCTTGCCCCCACGGGATGTGGCCATCCTGTTAAGCCAAACCCCTGGCGTTGGGGAGTGGGCTAGGGCGGTGAAGTCCCCACGGTAGTCGTGCTCTGTCTTTTGCCAATCCCAGTCAATGACCAAAAGGTAGGTGTCACCTTTTCGGTCTAGGATATTCCTGACATAGTTAATCTTTGGTGCAGAATAGTTAAATAACCCAGTTCTTGGGTGCGCATCATCTTGTCTCTCTGGGTCAATTGAGGTAGTCGCTAGGCGCTCGTAATACATGTTGTTTTGATCATCAATAGAAAGCTCTTCTAGCCGAATATTTCCGCTGTTGTCTTTGACCATCCGCATTCCGGTAAAAGGCAAGGCGTCTAGAAATTGGTT
>Ga0129333_10004711_pt1 | contig 12761 bp, 10 predicted proteins | sample CPB6_08_DNA_FD_94474 | JGI IMG/M metagenome (GOLD analysis project Ga0129333, IMG submission 94474) | Freshwater to marine salinity gradient microbial communities from Chesapeake Bay, USA - CPBay_Sum_0.6_0.8_DNA | ecosystem: Environmental > Aquatic > Marine > Coastal | place: USA: Chesapeake... | reverse complement strand
ATCATTTAACTTAACTGTTCCCGTTCCGTCAGACAATAACCCTGTACCTCCATTAGTTCCATCTCCCATAACATGTATTACTTTACAGTAAATATTTTTTGTTGTACCATAACCATTTGAACTGATAAGAGAATTATTCTCTTTAGTATTAAAATAATATCCATCAGGAGCAGTAAATTTAAGAATACTTCCGGGCAAAACTGATTTTAAAAGAGTTGTTGTATAAGTCCCCAATTTACTAGCAATTAATGGTGTTGCGTTATTTCTTAAAAACCCAGTAGACAAATTAGTTTCAGATGTAACTGATCTCCAAGATACATTTAAATCATCTGTTAATATTTTTGTGAACTTACTATAATAATAATCTCTTAAAGAAGTTTTACTCATAAAGTCATATAACTGATTATATATTACAGACTCTATATCTGTTTTAGTATCAAACTTAAATTGAAAATTATCTACGTATTCTTCTTTATACAAAACTCCATCATCAGCAAACAAATTTGTCTTACTATATTTTCCAGTAGGATCAACTAAGTCAAAATATCTACTAATTCCACTACTAGATCTATTAACAGCTTTAACCTTCATGACCTGCTGACTTACACTAAAGGGACTAATATTATAATCCTCAGCAGTAATCATTCTATTTTGAGTATAATACGTGCTAGGTGCTTTTTGCTTTACATCATTAGAACTCTCTGTTTCAGTACTATTGTTAACACTTGTAACAAGGCTTAAACTTAAGATAATTGTTTCTGGTTTGTTAAAATTGCTAATATAAGGAATCTCGATACTGATATTTCTCATATCCCTAGGATTAATAATATAAGAAACACCCTCACTAGTTCTATAATAAACTCTAAAAGTTCCCAATGGAATGTTTCCGAAAACACCGTCACTAAATTGTAAAGTGACTCTATCTCCAACTCGAGTAAGCACACTATAGAAATTTCTAATTGATTTTTCTAAACTATTATAGATAACATTATTACCTTCTAGGCTACTTAACTTTTTCCAATATTCTACTTCGGCGCCATTTTGAGCTAATTTATACAACCATACATCAGTATCATTAATGTTGTTAGCATCTATATCTAAAGTTTCATTAGGAGCAGGTTGGCTAAATGTAAATGTGCCTTGGTTAAGTTGCCCTTGCTTAAACAACATAAAAAATCCAGTATTTGAGCTTGCGTTTCCTTTGCCATCATTCCTATACAAAAATGCGAATCGATTACCTAAAGAAGGAGGCTCTTCATAGATTTCATCCGAGTCTTTAAAAGAAGAACTAACAATTTCAAAACTCATAGATCTTCCATCTATGTTTTTATCGAAACTAAAAATAGGAACATCTAGATTTGTGCTTTGAAATCTATACTGCTCTGTAGGGATACCATAAACTGTTTTTTTATCTTCTGGGCTACCAAATTGCCTAGTAGCAGGTAAGGCAGCGTTAATAACTTTGATAAACTGGTCATACCAATTTAAATTACTTGGGTCATTCCAAGTAATTACTTGCCCTACTAAATTACGATTATTGCTATCTAAAATATTTTGACTAGTTTGAACACTTGTAATTTTTAATACTCCGCTACCAGGAATATTTCTTTTTACGTTATAACTCAATAATCTTGCAAGTCTTAAAACACTTTCTCTTCGCTCTGCTAATTCTAAAAAATTATCTCTACTGTTAAGATCCACTCTATAGGCTATACTTTGTCCTAAAAAGCGATAAGGTCTATAAGTGCTAGATATTCACTACTTTCTATGTAATCATTAAAATCTTCAGGAAAATTTTCCCTTATATAGGCTATCATTACCCGACGCAGGTTCTCAAAATCATAGCTTTGGAAATCTGCATTTCGGAAACTTTGATATATTCTACGCCAATCTTCGGCCACTAATAATCTATTTTGTCTATCAGTTATTGACATGTTTATTCCAGTTTTTTATATTTATTTTAAGTATAAACTACACAGTTAACCTATAACAATACCATTATTTTGATCAAATCTTAACTGTAATGCTTCTTGTATATTATATGGATAATACGTAAGAACACATTCAATCTGTATACCATATTCATAACTTGTTACAATGACTTGCTCGGCTCGCGTTCTAGGATCATAATTAATAATACTTTCAACATTTTTAACAATTACATCCTTAAGCCCATCTGTTAAAGGTTCAAATAAAATATCCCAAATAATCGTTCCAAAATCAGGACGTTCTAACCTTTCGCCCATTCGAATATGAAAATTATTAATTAAGTCCTGTTTGATCAGCTGAAGGTCATATAGACTAAAACTAGCAGCATCTTCACTTACTGTGCTAAATCCTCTATAAGTTTTACTTCCAGGAAGACTTTTTGTCTTAGCATTTGTCAATACTATCTTATCATAAAGTTTATTACTGGCTGTCATTTAACCCCAACTCCCTTCATCATCAGAGGCTGCTTCAACTGGAGGATTACGTTTAAAAGTATCAATACTTGTTGTATATTTTCTCCAATGGCTAGCAACTTCTTTTTCATCAGCGCCTTTGTACCTAAATGGGGCAGAAGTTCCCCTAGGATCATAATGATCACGCTGTGTAGGTTCTGGCTTAACAAGTTCAGGATCAAGATGCTCATGATGAGGATATGGCTCAGGAGTAGGCATACGACGCATAATCACATCTCTCGTAGTTAAACTCTCCCAGGCATCTTGGCTTGGTATCTCAGGCATCGATATAGTTTTAAGTTCGCAAAACAAAGTTCCTTTAGCACTAATTCTTGCTTCTTCAGGGTGCTCTGGTGGCTCTGCTGGTGTTGCTTCAGGTGCTTCTGCGGCAGTGGCAGCAGTAGCTGCCCCTGGGCCATTCATATGAATTTGCGGAGCAGTTTCAATTATATTACCGCCAGCTTTTGTTTCGTTCGTGCCACCGCTAGTTGTATAAACATGTCCACCGGCTTTCATATCCATATTAGCACCAGAAAATAGTGTATAGTTAGCAGGAGTATGAACATCCATATTGCTATCAGAATGAACCTTAAGAGTGCTGTTTGTATGAATGTTCATTTCGCTTTGACTGAACAGCTGATAATGTCCACCTTCAACCCTAATGTCCATACCTCCTTGATTAGTGTGCTCGTATGTGCTTTCTGTCTTTAGATCATAATCTCCATCTACTTGTGTTTTAACATATCCTGTAATATGGTGATCAACATTGTGGCCATTAATATGCCATATACGCATATCTTTATTAATAATTACATCAACTCTATCAGGTGTTGCCCCGTTAACATCTTCCACAGGAGTAGTAATATCTCCATCATTAGCTACTGGATTACCCGGATCATCTTCTCTAGGAGTAAAAGGAGCAAACTGAGCCCCAGATGCTCCTTGCCCTGCTGTAAAACTTACGCCTTTGGCCACACGCCAGTCCATTCTTCCATCAATATTATGAGTGTAATCTGTGGCATAATATTTTTTTACATGATCATTAACAGTTTGACGATACTCTTCTTCAATTGTTTCATCTTTTCTGGCACGAATATGAATTTTTTGATCTTTATCTACAATTAAAACTTGATCTTTTAAGACATGTGTATGCATTTCGCCATGTACTTTGATATTAAAGTTTTGAAAAACTTCTAAATTAAAATCTCTATCACAAATAAAATTAAAATCTTGTTTAGTTCTTATGCTTATGCTATCTTCTGCAAAAACGTCTATCTTGCCATCACTGGTCAATTCGATCCAAGCAGTACCCCTACTGTTACAAATGTAAATTAAATCCTCACTGTTATGCATCAAAATCTGATGGCCGGTTCTTGTTCTTAACCTAAACAACTCATTATGTGGTCTATCCCTTAAACCTGTTTCCCCTTCTTCTACATTTTTATAGTCAGGCGGACCTTCAGATGGATGAACAGCACGTTCCCATTTATCATCTCCGTCGTCCATGACAAAACTACTTCCACCTAATCTACTGACAAAGGCATTGTTAATCTCACTTTCTGCTTTGCCAACTTTACCTGTCTTACCTGATTTATCTGTAGGTCCTGGAGTGCTAATTCCAAATACCATGCTAGGAACTTCTCTACGAGCACTACTTGTAGTGATACCTCTAGTATCATCTTTTAATAACCCTTGCTTTTCTAAAAACTTTGCAAAAGGATGCTCTGGCTTAGGCTTTTTAGTTCCATCTTCATTGCCTTCGTGAATTTTTTTGTTATATTCAGTACCTGGAACTCTAGTTTTTTCTCTGTCAGTTTCTCGACTCTCATCTACAATATATTCAGTGGCAGCGAAACCCGGTGTGCTAAAATTCATATTTTGCTCCATAACAGGAGCACCTATCCAGTAACCTTTCTTTTCATCGCCATTTAAAAAAATTACAACGACATAAGACCCTACATCTGGAGGAATCATCCAAAAGCCATAACTCTTTTGTGTTTCATTATGAGTATCTGGACTATTTCCCATAAAGTCATATTTTGTGACTCCGTAAAATGGACTTAAATATTTTACTTGTCTTATTTGCGCACCACTTTTCTCGTTTCCTCCTACTTCACGCATTAACTGTACTTCTAAAATTCCGTTATAAGTCTGATCTACTACACTGACTACCCTGGCTAAGCAGGGAGAGCCGTCTGACACTTGTGCATTAGGACTACTTCTATTATCTTCACTCATAGATCTGTATCTCCTAATTCACTTGCATATTCTTCTTGTTCATACGTTGCCTCTAATGATCCTTGCCATTCTGGAGCACCTTCACTTAATCCAATTTCCGATAAATCTGCTTCCTCTAGTTCAGTTAATTGCTCTGGACCTTGTTGATCATCACCAGGAGCATCATTCTTAGACTGAAGTAATTTTCCTTCTGCACCTTTGTTATCTTGATCGGGTACTCTAATTAGTGTAAGTTCTTGTGTAAATTTACCTTTGGAAAATATACTATTAATGTTTAATACTCTAAACAAACCGCTAAACTGAAATTGGCTATCAGGAGGTCCAAAATCATACATACCATCCCAATTAGCGTTAGTCCTATTACTTGGATTTTGATCAACTGGTGTTCTGAAATACACAGCAATATATACTTCTCCACTTTCATAATCCATTTCTCTATCACCATTTACACTTTGCCTAGCAGTATGACTGGATCTATAATTTCCTGTGCCACTGCTTACAATGTAAAAAGGATCACCTAATATGGTCATGTTTAAATTTAACATGTCATATCCTGTAGTTACTAAGTCATGAAACTGTCTTGCTGCAAGTGTAACAGGATCATCTTGCTGAAATGCACTACCTTTTCCTGCCGTTCTTGTTTTAAGTACATTAAGCCCTGCTTGACTAGGAACTTTTTCTACCTTAGTTGTACCTTCTGGAGTTTTAGCATCTTCTTTGCCTATGTGCTCTTGATTGCTTCCGCCATATGCTTGAGCCGTTTGCTGACCTTCGCTAAGTTTTCCTTGATCTGCTGTCAATGCTTTATAAAAACCTGTTTTAAATTCTAATCTTAAATCTAAAACATCCAAATTCTGCCCTGTATAAATGTAAAAATATTGTTTTACTACTTCTCTCCACTTATTTTCTACACCTGGATTTTTTGTGTTAACATTAGTAAATTTTTGAGCATCTACAAGATATTCTTCTATTCTGTATACAGTTTTCTTTGGACAATAACCAGTTACAGGATCTTCGGTTCCTTTAAAATAATGTTTTACATCAATCCTCCACCATCTAATTTGTCCTTGTGGAGTCCAATTTTTTAAAGCATACTTAGGATATTCACTGGTTAAAATAACTTGATTAATAATATCAGTTACTAGTTGACCTTGATCAAATGTGAATACACCGTTGCTAGGATTTATTTTCATTTTGCCTCGTTTATAGACTCCATTTTCATAGACAAAATTATCTTCTGCAAAACCATTGCTCCCTGTGTTATAATTACTAAATCCAAGATTACTTGCACCCATTTTATTAAGACTTTCGTCATTTCTTGACTCGTCTGGAAACACAATATCTATTTCATCATAAAATTTTGTAGTATTCTGTTTAACTCGTTCTTTGTACCATTGGTTAATAACATGCTTTAGACTTTTTTCACTTTTTCTTAATAATTGTTCCACTGTTTTAGGAACATTTTCATCACAAATAATTTGTGTATCTGTTTTAACTTGAACATAAGCATCACTAAATCCAACTTCGTTATAAGGATATGCTTCTACATCGTAGGTACATCCTTTGTTACTAACATTCATTTGTATTTCGCGAATCTTCAATGGTATATATTTTCTACTAATTCTAGATTCAATGTTTAGATTATCTGGGTCATGATGCCCTGTAAATTTTATTGTTAATAAAATAGGAACATCTGCATAGTTCATATATCCTTGTTTTAAGGCTGCGACCTGCAACGCTTGGAAAAATAATCCCATACTGTATGGCTCAATAATTTGAAAACTTAAATTTAAAGCATTAGTATTACCAGTGCTTTCATTTAACCCTGCCACACTAGTAATTCTTAAATTTTCAATATGATAGTCTAATTTCCCGGAAGCAGTTTGTACTAACTCATCTTCTTTTACTGCTCCTGCACTAGATAGTATAACTTGTCCAAGATCTCCTCCTACATAAGTATAATTATTATACTGACCTTTACTTAAAACGCTCAACGTAAAATGGTAATTATAGATACTATAATCAAATAATTCATTTTCTAAAATACCTTTGTCAGACGCTTTTACTTCTGGTAGTGTAAAGCCTTGAGAAGAATTACGATTTAGACCAGGAAAAAGTTTACTACCAAACTCTCCCGCTCCAGTCTTTGGATCAAAACCTGCTTTAAGCGCATTAGATAACCCTAAATTTGTTTGTCCTAATTGTGCCATTTGTTTAAGATTGTTAGCCATGTTGTTAGCAACCGCAGTAAATCCACTAGTAACCTGCGTAACATTTGATAAAACATTTCTGTTACTAGAGTTTAATGTATTGGCAACATTAAGAGCAGTATTAAGAAGACTCATTATATTCCTAAACTTTCTTTTATATTAACTTTTTTAGGCAAATATATTTCAACACCTGGAATAAAATCATATATAGGATCTGTGATAACATCCATATTGCGTTGCGCAAATACCCACCATAATTTAGCATCATGATAGATATCATAGGCCAAAAGATCGGGTCTATGTGTATACTGTGCTTCAATTTTATAAACAGGATCGTCGGCCTCTGCTTTAATTGGCCTAATTCTAAAATAACTAAGATAGTTATTAACAATAGGGGTTCTATGCCACGGGCTATTATCTTTATATTCTGCCATTATAGATATCCTGGTTTACTGTCAACATACTTGCCTTGAACAAACTCGTCTAAATTAAATCTGCGAACTTTTTGTCTACTCCAAACTGGTTGACAGGCTACAGTAATTTGACTTTTAACTGGAACATGAGTTTTACCTCCTGTGCTAAAAGGAGCACTGCCACCACCAGTAGATCCTTGTAACATATTACTAACACCATTTACTAAATTAAGTGCTCCAGATGCTGCACCAAGTGATCCAGCCGCTTTACTTTTTCCTAAGAATCCTGCTACGCCCCCCAGAGCCCCCATCATATTTGCAGCATTTTCAACGGTTTGTCCTTTTCCTCCGCTGGCTGCTCCAAATCCTGATGTTGGACCACTAGTTCCTACTGTTGTTGCAATATAAGCAACATCTTGGGGCAATTCACATTGAAAACTAGTTATAATAACAGGCACATTTTTAAAAACATAATCTCCATAAGCATTAAGATAAACCATAGGTGGAGGATTTCCTGCATCAATGCTATCACCTGTAAACATTTTTGTTACACTTCTGAGGTAATGAATAACAGCAATCCAATATTGTGCTTGTATAGCATCCTCTACATTAAACGGACCTGTTATAGAAATACTGCTAGCAGTCGAATTTACATAGTTAAAATAGGCATAATTCTGATGAGTAATAGGGGTAGTATCATAAGAAGCGGTACCGGATATTGCAATTGTTGGTGTATAAGGAAAAACTAATCCGCCTGCATTAACCAAAGGCTGTAGCACTGGACTTTGTCTAAAATCATAGTTTTGCGGAATGCTTAACCTTACTCTCCAATCATTTTCCTCTGCATCGCCGCCCATTTGTACATTACCAACTGAACTTTTATAACTTGGATTGGCAGCATTTGGCACATTCATACTTCGTAATGCACTAATCATACCTACAGGATTAGATAAATTATTAAGTGCCCCTGCTAATTTGCCTAAAGTACTGTTTTGTCCTCCAAACCCAGATCCTAGAGTATTGGCTACAGTACCTACAGTGTTCAAAACACTGCCTACTTTATCGAACAAACCCATAAAAAACTCCTTAAATTATTTAGTTGACAAAATTAACTGCGTAGTTTATAATAAGAGAAAGGATTTATATGACAAAAATTAACTATCTTAATAATAAAGATTTACTTGATGAAATCCATAAAAGCAAAAATACTTACTGCTCATTTACTCAAAAAGAATATCATCAATACGATATAATACTTCCTACAATAGATCGCATAAACATCAGAACAATTGCAGAAGCCAAACGAAATCGTGCTAAAAGATTAGGTCAACTTGAATTTGAACAACGTAAAATGGCTGGAGAGAAAATAAAACAGGCCGACTGCGAAGTTGATTACAAAAAAATTCCCAAAACAGATTTAGTATTTAGGATTATGACATACGAACATATTCCGGTTAACGCTACTAGAAAAAAGAATCCTAAAACAGAAGCAGATGGACGAGACAAAGTTAACTTTCCTCCGTTCCAGCACTGGAAATTTAACGACGAGGATATTCTGACCTGTGTTGGAAAAAGTCACTGGAAGGGAAGTGTTGAAAAAGGAAAATTTAACAAAGAGCATGGTCAAATCACTAACAACCTAGCTCGAATGTACATCAAATTATGTGAACGTTATGCTACTCGTGGTAATGTAAGAGGATATACTTATAACGATGAAATGAAAGGCCAGGCTATACTTCAACTTACACAAATTGGTCTACAGTTCGATGAAAGCAAGTCAAATAATCCGTTTGCTTACTTTACAGCGGCTGTGACTAATAGCTTTGTAAGAATTATCAATATAGAAAAACGTAACCAAGTTATACGTGATGACCTACTAGAAATGAACGGCATGAACCCAAGTTATAGCAGAACTAGTGAAGGTGAACACGCAGCAGCATTGAAACGATATGAGTATAATGAAGATTGACCTTAAAATTTATATCAGTTATAATAGGTCAACGGAGGCTAGATGAGTAATCTATTCGATAAAGTAGCACTATTTACAGACATACATTTTGGTTTAAAATCAAACAGTCATACACATAATCAGGATTGCCTAGATTTTGTTGATTGGTACATTGAACAGGCGAAATTTCATGGATGTGATACTGGAATGTTTCTTGGTGATTGGCATCATAATCGTAATAGCCTTAATATTACTACTATGGATTATAGCCTTAGAGCGTTAGAAAAACTCGGAAAAGCATTTGATCAGTTTTTCTTTTTTCCAGGCAATCACGATTTATACTATAAAGACAAACGAGACATTCATAGCGTAGAGTTTGGTAAGTATGTACCAGGTATAACCATTGTAGACAAGCCTATGACCATAGATAATGTAACTATGTGTCCTTGGCTAGTAGGTGATGAGTGGCGTAAAATACAAAACAATAAAGCACAATACATCTTTGGGCACTTCGAACTGCCTTTGTTCTATATGAATGCCATGGTTCAAATGCCTGATCATGGAGAAATACAATTAGAACATTTTAAACAATACGAACGTGGCTTTAGTGGACACTTCCATAAACGACAAAACAAACAAAATATGATGTACATTGGAAACGCATTCCCCCATAACTACTCGGACAGTTGGGACGATGAGCGAGGAATGACAGTAATGACATGGGGAGAAGATCCTTGGCATATTGCTTGGATGGACCAACCTACATTCAGAACTGTGAAACTAAGCCAACTTATTGACGATGCTGATAAAATTATCCGACCTAAAATGCATCTAAGAGTATCCATTGACATCGATATCAGTTACGAGGAAGCAAACTTTATCAAAGAAAACTTTTACTCTAACTATGAAATTAGAGAACTTACACTAATCCCAGAAAAGAAAGAATTAGAAATAGAAACCAACATTGACATTAAGGCTTTTGAAAGTGTTGATGAAATTGTTATCAATCAATTACTTGGAATTGAAAGTAATAATATTGATAAAAAGAGATTACTAGAAATATACAACAACTTATGATTCGTTTAAAAGAATTAACTGTTAAAAATTTTATGAGCGTGGGTAATCAAACCCAGGCTGTCGATTTTGGCCGAGAGCAATTAACTTTAGTATTAGGCGAAAATTTAGACCAGGGAGGTGATGATTCAGGTAGCCGTAATGGCACAGGAAAAACCACAATCGTCAATGCTCTAAGTTATGCGCTCTACGGCCAAGCCCTCACTAGTATCAAAAAAGATAACCTTATCAATAAAATTAATAACAAAAATATGTTAGTTACACTAACTTTTGAAAAGTCAGGTAACAAATATAGAGTAGAACGTGGTCGCAAGCCTACAGTGATGAGATTTTTCGTCAATGACACTGAAAAGAGCATAGAAGAAACCGATGATGCTCAAGGTGATATGCGTGAAACCCAAAAAGACATTGATGAATTACTAGGTATGAGCCATACAATGTTTCAACATGTTGTGGCACTGAACACCTATACACAGCCTTTTCTTAGCCTTAGAGCCAACGAACAACGAGAAATCATTGAACAACTGTTAGGTATTACCATACTAAGTGAAAAAGCAGAAAGTCTTAAAGAACAAATTCGTCTAACCAAAGACAACATACAACAAGAAACTGCTAACATTGAGGCTATCAAACGTAGCAATGAAAAAATTGAAGTAAGTATCGCAGGGCTTACCACAAAACAAAGTGCTTGGCGTAGACAGCAGGACATAGATCTAGAAAAAATTGCTGCCAGCATACTAGAATTAAAGAATGTTGACATTGATAACGAACTAGTTCAGCACAGCAAACTAGAATCCTATATCACATTGTCAGGACGTATTACAAGTCTTAACAAAGAACGTGCTACTTTAGAAACTGCGGTGGGACAGGCCGAGAAAAATCATAAACAGTTTGTTAAAAGTTTAGAACAACTGGCTGCGCATAAATGCCCTGAATGTAAAAGAGGACTTCACGATGATCATATGCACAGTGAAATGAAAGCAGAAGCCCAGCGTAACCTCAGTGAAGCAGCACGTTATCTAGATAGTGTAGATGAAAAATTATCACGAGTAGTTGCTGAATTAGATGAGATAGGCGACATTAATGGCAGACCTATTACATATTATGACACTCTTGAAGAGGCACTCAAACATCAAAACAATCTTAATATATTAGAAGCAGCCTTAATCAAACGCAGTGAAGAAATCGACCCTTACCAAGAACAAATAGATGAACTTCGCAGCACTGCTCTACAAGAAATCAGTTGGGACACGGTTAATGAACTCACCCTAACCAAGGATCACCAGGAGTTTTTACTTAAACTACTAACCAACAAGGACAGTTTTATCCGTAAAAAGATCATTGATCAGAACCTTGCTTACCTTAATAACAGATTGACCTACTATCTAGATAGGCTAGGATTACCGCATCAGGTTAGTTTCTTAAATGATCTTAACGTAGAGATTATGCAACTAGGACAAGAACTGGACTTTGACAACCTAAGTCGTGGTGAACGTAATAGATTAATACTTGGTTTAAGTTGGAGTTTCCGAGACGTGTGGGAAAGCCTTTATCAAAATATTAATCTCTTGTTTATTGATGAACTCATCGACAATGGTCTAGATGCTGCTGGTGTAGAAAATGCGCTAGCCTTATTGAAAAAAATGGGTAGAGAAAGAAATAAAAATATCTACTTGATCAGTCATAAAGATGAACTTGTAGGTCGTGTTAATAACGTTCTTAAAGTTGTAAAAGAAAATGGCTTTACCAGTTATGCAAATGATTTGGAGTTTGCAGAGTAATGGAGGACCTGCACGAAAAATTAATGCGTGAGTTTAGGATATATTTTACAAACTATCAACAGTTTGCAGTTGAACGAACTATGGCTAGTGCTCGCAGATGTAGAATAAATTTGGAGAATATAAAACAACTTACGTATCAAATGAAAAAAGAATTATTACACAGTTATAAATTTAGGCAAAGAAGAGCAAGCGAAAACTATAAACCCAGAGGACAACCCCAAAAACCCAAGGCACCTGACCAAGATTCTGCTACATAGTAGATGTCTTGGTATTATAACAACGAACTAGTAGAAGAAATAGCAGAAGAATATATAGGCTTTGTTTATATCATAACCAATCTTACCAACAACAGAAAATACATAGGCAAAAAACTGGCTAAGTTTGCCAAGACCACTGTGCGAGTAGTGAAGTTAAAAAATGGCAACAAGAGAAAAAAACGTATTAGAGGCAAAGTAGAAAGTGATTGGAAGGATTATTATGGATCCAACGATCAATTGTCGTCAGACGTAGCAAAGTTAGGCACAGATAAATTTCGCAGAGACATACTTTATTTTTGTAAAACCAAGGCAGAGTGTAGTTATATTGAGGCACGAGAGCAATTCTCTAGGCGAGTATTAGAATCAGACGACTACTATAACGGACATATACAGGTCCGT
>Ga0129333_10004706_pt1 | contig 12767 bp, 10 predicted proteins | sample CPB6_08_DNA_FD_94474 | JGI IMG/M metagenome (GOLD analysis project Ga0129333, IMG submission 94474) | Freshwater to marine salinity gradient microbial communities from Chesapeake Bay, USA - CPBay_Sum_0.6_0.8_DNA | ecosystem: Environmental > Aquatic > Marine > Coastal | place: USA: Chesapeake... | reverse complement strand
GCTATGATGAAAGCAATGGGATTGAGTAAGTAATATGGCACAACAGTATGTAGGCATAACCCTTCCCTTAAAAAGAGGAAACACGGGGTATTTTTCACAATCTACCACCATTCTAGAACAAACAAAGTCAAATCTTAAAAATTTGATTTTAACTAGAAAAGGTGAACGGGTCGGGTTGCCTACATTTGGTTGTGATTTGTGGAAAGTTATCTTTGAACAAATATCAGATGAAACCAAAGAACAAGCAAGACTTGTAATTATAGAAGCTATAGACAATTGGTTACCTTTCTTGGAACTTGTCGAATTCGACATCACAGAAAATACAGCTGAAAACCGCTTAGAACTTTATTGTTTATATCGGTTTAGAAGTAATCCAAACGTAACGGATTCGGTTACAATTGAAGTTGGGGGTGAGCAAGCTCTATCTGAAGTAAGCACATCCGACACATCAGCTACTACAATCCGAGGCCTTGTTCGAGGAACAGTGCCGGGTAGATAAATTTAAATTAGGAGTACTAGATGGCTAGTAATCAGAGTATAATCATACAACCACGGCCAAATGTCAAGAGAATTAATTATATTTCTAAGACATTTACCGACTTTAGACAAAATCTTATAGAGTTCGCAAAGTCATATTACCCAAACACATACTCGGATTTCAATGAATCTTCCCCAGGTATGATGTTTATAGATATGGCTGCCTACGTCGGTGATGTTCTTTCGTTTTATATTGATAACCAATTTAAAGAAAATTTACTTGCATACGCTGAACAAACTGAAAACGTAGTCACACTCGCTCAATTTCTCGGATACAAACCAAGATTAACAGCACCTGCTACAACCAGCGCAACCGTATACCAAATCGTCCCAGCTAAACTTACGGATGGGGTATATTCCCCAGACCCGTTATATTTGTTAAAAGTTGGCGCAGGAACTATATTTACCACCAATGACCAAAGCCCAATACAATTTAGATTAATTGAGGATATAGATTTCAGTGATATCACGGAATCTAACTATATTATTAACTCATTGGCTGGCGGTTTACCTTCCACATTTATAGTAGAAAAACAAGCAAAGTTAGTTGCCGCCGTAGCAAAGACGGCGACTTTTAATTTTGGTACCGCCCAAAAGTTCACTACAATAACATTACCAAATGAACCAATTATCGGAGTTGAAAGTGTAGTAGATTCTGATAATAGTACGTGGTACGAAGTAGATTATTTGGCACAAGATGTCATCATGGATGACGTAGATGTAACAAATAATAATGAAGATGGCGTCATGCCAAGTGCAAAGTTAAGATTACGTAAGGTACCAAAAAGATTTACAACAAGAGTTAATAGAAATTTACGAGTAGAATTACTATTCGGTTCAGGCACAGGCGACGATTCTGAATTAAATCTGACTTTAGATTCTCGCCAAGTCGCAAATAATCAATATGGTAATATTATTAAGAATGTGCTAGGAAACACTTCAGTAAATAACGTAAATTTCCTAAACAGTAATGCATACGGAATTGCCCCAGCAAACACTACACTTACTGTAACCTATTTAGTTGGTGGTGGCACAAGTACAAACACTCCGTCAAATACAATTGTAAATGTAAGTAACCCAATTATTTTAAATGACACTACCGCATATTCTACCGCAGAATTATCCGCGTTTAATACTGCGGTACAAAGTTTGTCTGTAAATAATGAAGAACCAGCCACGGGTGGCGGTGACGGGGAGTCTACAGAAGAAATCAAACAAAATGCATTAGGATTCTTCAACGCACAAAACCGTGTGGTCACGGTAGATGATTATATTATTAGAGCACAAGCGTTACCCGAAAAGTACGGTAGAGTTGCAAAAGCTTATGCTATCCGTGACGAACAAATAAACAGAATTCAAAGTACCACATCATCAGACCGTACATATGTAGACAATCCAGTACGTCCAAATACTATAAATCTATATACCTTGGGATATAATAAGGCTGGAAACCTCGCTACACTAAATACGATTGTAAAAGACAATTTAGCACGTTATCTAGAACAATACCGTTTGATGACAGATGACGTAAACATTCTTGATGCGTTTATCATTAATATCGGTGTTCAATTTGAAATCGTAGTATTTAAAAACTATAATATGCGGGATGTATTGACTCGTTGTATTGGTGAAATTCAAAACTTCTTCTCTATCGACAAGTGGTCTATCGGTCAACCAATTATTTTGGCTGATTTAAGAAATGTCATTAATACAATCGATGGCGTTAAGACATTAAGAAATATTGAAATTTTCAACAAGTACCAATTCGTTGACGGCGTAGAGTATCAACCATATCGCTATCCAATCGATGAAGCTACTATTGATGATGTTATTTATCCAAGTCTCGACCCAAGTATCTTTGAGTTGAAGAATCCACAAACAGATATCATAGGGACCGCATCACAATGAAAATATTCCTAACCGCCAGTAAAGACACAACCATTTACCAAGCATATCCAACAAATAATGCTGGCTTGGATGAAATTCTTGAAATTGGTAAAGTGGTAGATACCGCATTAGTCGAACCCAGTTATATTTCGGCATCGGCTAGAACTATGTTATATTTTGAATTACCGACAACGGCAAGTGTTTCCACGGGGTCAAATTATTATTTAAATTTGAAATTAGCACAAGCAGATAATGTAAAGCGAAATCAAAAACTTCTATTATATCAAGTATCCCGTTCGTGGGATGAAGGTAGTGGATATTTTTACCAAGATGTACAGAACGCTAACGATGGAGCAACGTGGAACCAAGCTACCACATCTGTATCGTGGAGTAGAGCTGGTGGAGACTTCCTCACTGGATCCACCTCCGCTAGTGTTACACTATCAGAATATCCGCTTGGAGATTTAAGAATCGATGTAACCAATATTATTTCTCCAATAGTAAGCCAATCACTTCAAAGTAATTTCTACGGAATAGTATTACAGTTTCCAACCGCTGATGAAATTGATTCAAATAACAAGGGTAGCATTAAAGTATTTTCTACACAAACGCATACCATTTATCAACCTACACTAGAAGTCAGTTGGAATAACCAATCGTTCTCAACTGGAAGTTTGGTTGCGGTTCCAACTTCATTAAACGTTAAGGTGGTACCAACCAATTTAAAACAAGTGTATGCAAAGGGTGATATCAGTAAAGTAAATCTTGTGGTACGTGATGAATATCCATTAAAAAACTTCGATTCAGTTCTACGATATAAAAACAAGTATTATCTACCTACCTCATCATATTATTCAATCGTTGATACACAAAGTAATACAACGGTCGTAAACTTTGATGATGGTTCGCGCATCAGCACAGACCCAACGGGGTCATATATAGTGTTAGATACATCACCATTATATAGTGGTCGCTTCTATACACTAAAAATAAAGATAAATTCGGGTGGATATACCAGAACTATTGATACAAGTACTACGTTTCAGGTTGAATAATCTATGACAAATACCATTCGCGTGTATAGCGACAATCCAGATGCTAACGCAGTTGAAAGCAAGTCAACGATAGACATCTCATTTAGTCAAGTAGATGCTACAGCTTCCAACTACAGTGCATCTATGAAAACTAACTACGATGGGTCTGCACAAATTGTAGTAGCTGGTGGTGACCCAACGGTAGAACGTGGTAACATTTATTATACGCCGCTGTACGTAGAAAATATTAATTATGATGTTTGGAAGACTACGATAAATAAAACTTTTGAAGAGCTGACATAATGGCAAATCAAGAAAATTTTAAAACGGACGTATTAAGTGAATCAAAACGGTATGCAAAGTATACCGTTTCTCGCGTTATCGAAAATCTAACGGATGACTTGTTATCTATGGAAGTTCCTGCGGAATTTCCAGTAAATCTAAATGGATACAATGTTGAAGTTAATATCTATAGTTTAGCAGACAATTCACTTATTTTTACTACTACCGTTTCAAATGAAACTACTCCAGGCGCATTAGTCACTAAAACGTTAACTTACGACGATAATACTGGCAGAAATTTATTATTTATAGACTTCTCAAAACTCACCGGAATAAACTTTCCGGTTGGTCAAGTTTCTGCAACATTTAATTTCTTTAAGAATGAAGTCGGTTCATCAACTGACCAAGTATTAAAAGTAACCGATATCTCTATTACAAGACAAGAAATAGAATTAGAATTAACCGATGCAACAAAGATTAATGAACTTAATAAGTTTGCAATACCGTATATTTCCGCAGCAAATGTACAAAATGCTATCAAACAACTATTTAATCAACCAAATAGTGCTACTCTTGTTACCTACACAACAGGAAGTCAGCTTAATAGTCAATCAATCGCTTCACTACTTGGTGAAACTACCACGGATGATTTGGTAAAATATGGATTTGATACAGGAAGTGTAAATTTTCCTGGGGTATATCAAATCGCACAACAAGTATTAGATAATGCGTATCTAGTAGTATCAAATACCGTTGCAAGAGACATAACAAATCTAACCAGTAGCTTTACCAGCGTATATTTAAATGATATTGCGGCGAATGCGATTCGCACAGAGTATGAAAAGGTAACCAGAAATCAACAATATAGATTTATATTACTATGAGCACTTTTGACATAACCAAAGCATTTGAGTACGTATTCCCTACTAGTAGTATTGAGTATATCAAAAATACTAGTAATCCTGCGGTTAGTGTGCCACTGACATTAAAAAATAATGACAGCACTATTCCTATTTCTCTTATAATCAACGCGGAAAACACAAGTACCCCAACGGTACAAGTATATAACACTGCATCTGGGTTGGTGTCGAATAATACGAGAGTAATACAAATTCCACCAGTCAGTTCTGTAGAGTTAAAAGTATTTGCAAATCCTTCCGCTTCATTCTCAGTAAGTAGCTCTCGTAATGTAATTCAAGAAAGTATTTTACTTGATATTGTGTCTGGAAGTGTCACTAGTAGTGCACAAATTATAAACATCAATACAGCAAGTAACGATAGATTTGGTGTAGACTCTGATATAGCTCCAAGAGAATTAAAGTATTATGCAGATAGAATAACTTATGCAGGGGATGAACTATCGTTTCTCGGTTCATATGTAACAGCATCAATTGGTGAATATGAGTTTGAACCGGTATTTAAGATAGTAAAATCTACTAGAGTTATCTTTACTCGCGGTCAACTCCAAGAAAAACAAAGAAAATTAAGAATTATCTTAGATAACTTCAGCCAACCCGTATCGGGATATTCTCCGCTAGCTCCTGGTGGAAGTTTACAAGAAGTTATGGTAAGTAATGTTTGGTTCTTTAATAAGCAAGATTTTCCAAACATGAATCCAAAATTGTACTCGGACCCAAAAGCTTCTGTATTTGGAATTTGGGGACGAGGAGTTAGTACACAACCACCAGAATCTTATGCTGGTGGAACTGTTCGATTATTAAAACAAGCGTTAGCAAATGCACTGTTCTGTGGAGTAGGAGAATGTGCAGATAATTACCCACCAGATTACAGAACACACTTTGATTTTTCTGACAAGTATATTCCATCTTCTATAACCGTTAATGGTAGACAACTAAGCGCTAACGAACGTCTATTTGCGTATTGCCAAGATATAGTTAAGTACTATATAAGACTCATTGATAGTATTTTAAACACGCAAGATAGTGCCTACGTTAGTCTTGACGCAACAAATATCGAATCGGCAAGAATAGCAATTCCTACTAGTGTAACATTTATAACGTACACGGTTCCATTATTAGATGCTTTATTATCCGGGTCTACCAAAATTGTTAACGATAAAGCAATTACTTTCTTTGATGAATTAAAAGAATATAAGAGTATCCTTAACTTCAACGTAGACCGCCAATATGTGATTGAAGCGTGGCGGTTGGCACCTACCGATTCAAACAAAGTTCAACTTAGACTACTAACACCTGTTGACGATAGTATTCAAACATTGGATACCGCATATATTACGCGGGATATCGCTAAGAGTGTAGTTGACACATTTGAATTAGAACTAGGACAGCCGGCAGATACTACTCCATACTTACGTCCAGTAAACAATTCAATAAAATTTGATGTAGCAACTGACAAGTACATTACTAACGCAACAATCCAATCTTTAGGATTATCCACTGGGTCAGCAGGCACAGTCGTAAGTGGTAGCACCTATTCATATAATGATACCGTGTTCCGTAGATGGCTTACCGCAGATTTTAATTCATCGGAATTAAATATCAATTTTTCAGATTACAGAAATTTTGTAAACTTTGGTTCTGCGTATGATAGGTTGATTACCTTTAAAAATAAACTAACTGAAATAGAAAGTCTTACTACAGCAAGTATATCTGCAAGTTTATCTAGTAGTAACGCTGGTGGGTCAAATAAAGCTTTACAAATTGAAAATGTTATTCGTAATTTCGACCCTTACGAACAATTCTTATATTATGCACCAACATCATCTATCTATTCAGCAAGCGTTGATTATGTAGATAGTGGTGTAGAATATAATGCGCCAGGCACATGGCCAAAAAATAGTGATGGGACGGTATATAGCGTAACGCAGGCATCATCATGGTTTACTACACAATCTGTGATTGCACAACGATTCGATGAATATAATCAAAATATATTGTTGAAGCACTTACCGCTTCACATTCAAGAAAGTGCAGAGTCTCAAGAATTCTTAACATTCGTATCGATGATTGGTCATATGATGGACGGCATCAAGGTATATATTGACCAATTCCCGTATATTCACTCCACTACACCAGACCCATTTGATGAACTTACGATGGACCAAGTGTATGAAGTTGCGCAATCGTTTGGATTAGAGTTACCAAATATATATTCATTAACTAACTTAGAAAACTTTATTTCCACATATAGTAGCGATAGTGGTTCTCGGTCATTAGTAGCCGAAACTTGGAAGAGAGTTTTACACAGTGCAATTTACTTGGTAAAGAGTAAAGGGTCACGTACATCAATTGATGCAGTACTCAACACATACGGTATTACATCACCAGTATTACAAATTAAAGAAAGTACTTATCCAATAGCTGGAAATTATATTCGTTCGGATGAATTAACCTACGGATTGACATTTAATTCTGCTTCATCAAATTATTTGTCTGTTCCTTTTGTGTCTGCATCATTTACTGCACAGACTATACAATTAAGATTTAATCCAACATTAAGAAAAGCAGCGTCATTAGTGACTGGAGATAGTAAATGGACAATTGACATTGTTCCACATCCATCAGCATCAAAGTTGGACTACGGAAAAGTTCAAGTAACCAGTGGTTCAACAAGAACAATTATTGCATCCAGTAGCTATTTCCCACTATTTAGCACAGACTATACTGATATAATGTTACGTAGTCAATCTTCGGATTTGCATATTATTCAAACCGATGGTGACCAAATTCTTTATCAAGAATCCGCATCAGTAAACCTCGGTGGAATGTGGAATAATACCACGTTCATTTACGTAGGTAGTAATGGAACAAATGAATTAGATAAATACAATGGTGTAGTTGATGAAGTTCGTGTTTGGGGAGAGAATACATCTGTACAAAACTTTACCGAACAAGCATACGATCCTGGTTCATTATACGGAAATAATTATACATCGTCATACGATAATCTGTATGTACAATTATCGTTCAGTCAACCATTAACTTCCATTACCCAATCAGTATTTAATGAAACACCATACGAAAATGTTTCATTAATTCCAACGGTTGCGGCAAATGGATTTACTACCGCCTCCTATATAAGATTCCAACGAAGCATTAAACAATTTGTACCAATTGTTGGTGGAACTATCTTTAGTAATAGAAAAGTCGTTGTCTCACCACCACCCGTATTTGCTAACCAATATGTTGATGACAATGGAACAAAAGTACTCAAGCCAAATGCAAGTATTAAAGCAGTTTCTGAAAAGAGTTATTCGGCTGGGTTGAATCAAGTGTCGGTAGCAATATCACCTACCGATTACATTAATCAAAATATTATTCGAAGTATGGGTGTGATTGATGTTAATAATGTTATTGGTACGCCAAGAAACATTAAAAACTATTCGTATGCATACTTAGACAATCTTAGAAATGAATTCTTAAAGTATTTTAATAAATCAGTAGACCCGAACGAATACTCACGTTTCTTCCGTAATTTAGTCCAAGCTCCATCAGAAATGGCTGAAACTATGGTTCCAGCGCGTGCTAAATTAATTGATGGTATTGTGATTGAATCGGATATATTGACAAGAAATAAGAGTACATTGGCCCGTTCATTTAGAGTTAGTGGTAATGATACAGAGTTAAACAACGCTTATGTTAGTGGTTCTGGTTCATTTAATGTAGGAGCATTTACATTTGATGCTAGTTATGACATGGAAGCTGAACGAGAACTTTTAGGGGATACGACGCAGTGGGAAGGCGAAATTAATGTTCCTGACGAAGTGACGCCAATTAGTAGTACCCCATCGGATAAATTGTCTAAGCAAAGAAAAGTTTATCAGTATATAAATAATGTTACATCGGGTTCATTGGTAACATCATCTATTATGGATGACCGTAGTGCATTTTTAACTATTGAGGCGGACGCGATAGAAACCAGACCAGAAGAACGGTTATCATCTCCATACCCTCGTAATCCTTATCTTGGAATTCCAAGTAAGCTTCCAAGTGAAGAAAATACCGTCACTCCTCTATATGAAATTTCACCTATCTCAGATTTTTCGGATGTGGGAACTACTACATATTTCCATAAAGAAAGCGGAGTATACAGTTATGCATTAACGACTCCATATAAGACACCATATGTGGTAAAATTAGACACTAAGTCGGACTCGCCCCTTGACAGATTGTATGCAAATATTACATTATTAGAAGCGGGTACGGTCACGGCAGTTACAGGAAGAGATACAGGTGATATTCAAGCAACCACATACGCTTCTGGGTCAAATACGACCGGTGTAATTAAGATGGCTAATACGTTTACGTTATTAGGAATCAATGGAGCAAATGAATTAAGACTTAGATTGTATCGGGATGCGGCTGCACGGGACGCAGATATATCCAGACCGTTTACCACAATACCTTCGAGTAGTCAAGGTGTACTATTTGACGGTCTTTTAAACGGACAGCAAGATGTATTTCCACATTTAATGATGCAAACGTCCGATTCCAACATATATTATACAATAACAAATACGACCAGTTCAAGTATATTTTCCGCAATCAGTATCGATTACTTTATTTATGAAGCAGGAAATCCAGCTCCAACCGGATATTTACCACGGCACTATAAGTTTACTCGGGATAATACCACAGCGTTAAAACGTAGAAATTATATTGGAACTGTTGGAACTGATGCGGTTGCGCCGCCTGGATGTCCTTGGGCTCCATGCCCACCATTTGGTACGGAAAATAGTGAGGCGAATACGGTTACGGTCACCACCAACGGAGTTGCGGTCGTTCCTAATGGCGGTATAACCCTCGTATAACCCTAAATAAATTGAATAAAACTTAATTAGTTTATACTTATATTAGATGTACATCACTCAGGAGATATCAGAATATGGGATACCTAAATAAATCCACAATCACGGTGGACGCTATTTTAACTAATCGTGGTAGAGAATTGTTGGCACAAGGTACCGAAGCCGGCCAATTCAATATTACGAAGTTTGCTGTAGCAGACGACGAAGTAGATTATCGTCTTTACAATACCGCCCACCCACTTGGGTCAGAACACTACGGGGATATTATCGAAAATATGCCTGTATTGGAAGCTACCCCAGACGAAACACAAATTATGAGATATAAGTTGGTGACGGTAACGGGCACGGACGCAACAACAGCTGCGGTAGTTATCCCACAAATTACTAATATCAATTATACCTCACAAACGCTTTATTACTCACCAGCGTCGGGACAATCGGCAGAAATTTCAAGTCTTGAACCAAAGACAAGTTACACTGGCGCAGACCCAGACGGATACACATTGATTTTAGCAGACGGCTCTCTCGCCGATGTAACCGTATTAACTCCAAATACGGGTGGTGTTCCTGTGGATGTCAATAGTCGTGGTTCAGTAATCGCCAAGGGCTCGGTATTTAAAATTACCGCAAGAAATAAGACAGGCGAAACCACAGTCAGCGTGTTTGGTAACAACTCTGGAGCAACGTATAATTTTACCCTTTCAACCGTAGCTTCGGCTTAATTAACACTAGGAACACGATATGGCATACCAATATAACATATACACACTGTTCAGTAGAGAAAACGGCGATGTTTCCGAAACGACCGGTACAGAAGTAACTACCGGATTGTGGAGTAGTGATACGGGAAGTTTATCAACCGTATTCACTTCTAGTGTTCAATTCGGAGTATCTGGTGAATATTACTACGATTTGTATAATGCAAATCCAGCAGTCACCCAATCAGCCGAAGTACAATTTTCTGTAGCTTACGGACACGTAAGTGGTGGTGGTTCTCCCCCACTTGATGCGAACGTATTGGGTGGAACTTCAACGCTTCCAACCCAAGTCACATATACACAATATAGAAATATTCTTTTAAATCGTGGAGAAACCAGATTCTCATTCACCTCCGCAAGTTATACAGATGATATCTATGTTATCAACGTATCCCGTTCACGTTTAAAGCAAGCATTAGACCCAGGCAACTGGCAGCTCGGACTTTCTGGCTCAAAAGGTCTTCGCACCTTTATTGATGATAGTGGTCTTGGTACCGCAGTGGTCGGTAACTTGGTGGCAAGTAACGTATACAAAATCCGTTCTGGTTCATTAAGTGCTGGTATTGCAAGTGGAGACAGCAACGTATATGGATTAGTATTCCCAGATTACGGTGTCATTCTTCTCCAACCATCACTTATCAGTTCATCAGTTGGATTCGTAACCGCATCAAACAACGCACGAAGCACACCAAGTGTACCATTTGCTCCATACACAGGAAGTGTAACCGCATACCAATATCAACACGAAGGATTGGTTCGTTCTATTTCTGGGTCAATGGCAGCTAACAGTGCATTCGTCGCTCGTTCGGCTGAATCAATCACTTCTGTAAATTATTTCGTAAATTTAGGAAGTACACGATACAATTACTCAAATAATCCAACTTATTACACTGGGTCAGCACCACAACTCGTACTCCCAGCATTCCGTAATAAGCCAATCTCGTATGTTACAACGATTGGATTGTATAATGACGCAAATGAATTATTAGCAGTAGCAAAGCTCAGTAGACCAGTACAAAAGAGTAATGATAAGGCTGTATTAGTTCGCGTTCGCTTAGATTACTAAACCACTAATCTAGGTGGATTGATATGAGTGTTCCTGTTACAGCGTTTAAAGCACTTAGTCCAGCTGAGTATACAATAACACCATTTCCTGCGTATTCATCATTTAATTATACTTGGGTTTCGGGGTCTACAAGTAACTCTGACGATGTTACCGTTTCATTTGGAAAAAAATACGATACATCAAGTGGGTTACGTGTAGCCGATGATTCACAAGAATTGTTTGATTCTGTTGTACAATCGTTTTACTCACCAGTTGTATATGCATCATATGGTATACAATCGTCATCATACCACCCCACGGGGTCGGTTTATGTGATTAGTGTGACGCAAGATGTGTTCGGCGAAGAAATTAAACCAGGAACATTTAGTGTAACGGTTGGAACATCTGCGTCATACGATGACGGCCGGGGTAATATGTACGTATCACAGTCTGGTACGGGTTATATTATAGGAAGAATTTTTTATGATAAAGGTGTGGCAATATTAAAACCCACATCAAGTATTTCCGGCGGTGGTTTAGTCAGTAATGGTATTTGTATTGTAAGTGGAACAAATGTGAATGTGAATTTTACCTCATCGGTGAAATTTTATGAGCATTCGGTAAAGGCGAAGCTACACCCAACCGATTTTAATTTTTCACTATACAATCTATCGGTAGAAAGTGAGTTACCATTTTACACAGGTTCAACGCAAACTCCGTTACAATCAATGGTAAGTCGTAGTAGAGATCCAGAAAATACTACACATTTAGCACCATATATTACATCAATTGGGTTATATAATGCAAATCACGATTTGTTGGCTGTAGCAAAGTTATCGAATCCCATTCAACGTACATTTGATAGTACTCAAACTATCGTGGTAAAATTTGACACCTAATATGGTGGAGAGCTAATATGAGTTTAGAAAATTTATACAACCAGGCTTCAAACGGTACTTACGTTGGTCGTGTAAAGGCACAACAAGCTACGGATGCCAATACAACGGACGGTGTAAACTTTATGGACGGCACTCGCCGGCGTAATCCAGAACCAGACGAATTCCAAACAGAATTTAAGAGAAACAGAGAAGGTACTTACGCTATTGGTGGAGCTCAAGGAACGGTATCTCCTACCAATAACAAAAATTATGTACTTTCCCGTTGGACTCCAAAATCATTAAAGTTGGCGTTTGAACAAGACGGTCCTGCTTCTTTGAACAAGGGATATTACACTTCTAGATTTAGAACTGCAACATCCCCAAAGGGGTCAGTAATTGTACATAATTACACCCCATTACCAAACCAAACATTTAAGGATAAGAATTCGTCCGCTGCAGCACGTATTGCTTCACAAGCAACGAGTCTATAATATAATAAGAGGTTACGATGAAACCACGTAGTGCAAAAAATAAAGGTAAACGGTTACAAAATGCAGT
>Ga0129333_10004705_pt1 | contig 12768 bp, 8 predicted proteins | sample CPB6_08_DNA_FD_94474 | JGI IMG/M metagenome (GOLD analysis project Ga0129333, IMG submission 94474) | Freshwater to marine salinity gradient microbial communities from Chesapeake Bay, USA - CPBay_Sum_0.6_0.8_DNA | ecosystem: Environmental > Aquatic > Marine > Coastal | place: USA: Chesapeake Bay... | reverse complement strand
GACAACTGTACCTGCAGTTGCTCCGTTGTTTTGAACTCCTAGTGGATCTATTTGGGTCAAACTGGATTGAGTAGTAAGATAAAAATCATATCCTGGGGTCAACAAATTAAAATTATAAGTTTTACCCAGATTTAAATTAAAAGTAGGATTATTACCAGTCGCTCCAAATAACGAAGTAGAAGTTCCAGTTGCTCCAGCGAACCGAAAAACGTTTCCAGAAGGACCGGCCACGGTTACATTTATATCAATTACATCATTATAATTCATCGGGGCCTGCACTCCATAGGGATCCTGTCTAATCCCAAATGCTCTAAGATCTTCTATGAATCCAAAGTCCGGATTAGCAATAAAATCAACGTTGTTCCCAGATTCAATGTCACTCCGATCCAGAAAATCAGTCCATTCTTTAGTGTTATACACGTTAAAATAAACTCCCTCTCCGGTGATGTCTACAATTCTAGCATTAAGAGGAAGATAAGATTGCTTCAGCCTCTCTTTTAAGGCAAAAAGCTTCAGTAATACCTCTTCTTGAGTAAATGTAAAAGTTTCTTGAGTAATTGGATAACCATAAGGATCCAGTTCGTCATTAGCCCTAACAATGTCATAGTATAATCCAAATAAAGCTGTTTTTTTGTAGGTGCGACTGGGAACTAATGTTTGTTCACCAGAAACATCCAACACATATTCTCCCTCCTCGTTCGGGCCATAAGTTTGAATCAATCTATATTTTCCGGTATTTGGATTGTCCAAAACATCCGCAATAAGGGACTGTTGATTTGGAAACAAAGTATTACCATAGTTGTCTAAGAACTCTTGGTTTTGTTGTAGGGGTTGAAGTTTAACTTTATTGAAATTTAAATTCAACCAATATTCTTTGATACGAAGATCCTGATATCCAAAGAATTTCAGAGCTCCAATGAGACCTTTATAGCTGCCAATATAAGGAAAAATATCCTCTCCGGCGACCATAAGTTCTTTTCTTTTTTCGTTGATCTCAACGTAATTCGGCAAAATTTCATTTGGATTGTGACCCCGCAGAATCACAGAATCTGACCCAAAAAAAGCACGACCTAAATTTTGTGTTAACACATCTAACCTAGTATCTTCCCCGATGATTTGACCATAAAATAAAATTTCGGCAATTTTATAGGGAGATTCTATTCCATATGTTATGTCTTCTAAAATCAACTTCCTCTCGTAAATATTAGAAGCAACTTCACCAGAATTTATGGCGATATTAATTTGAAGAGCTCTCGACGGGGTGCTTGCTTCTGGGGTTTGAATGTAACCATTTGAATAGGTATCTCCTGCATTTTGGATAACAGGCAAAGCTAAATTTTGATAATTTAGAATTGAAGGTAGTCCATTCAACTCTGGATCATTTTCAACAATTTCGTATGTGAAAATGATGTCAGAAACATCTACATCTCCATAACTAGAATTTTCCCATCTGGTACGCCAAAGAGGGCTATTAGCAGAACCAGTAGCTCCGGTATGAGGAAATCCTAGGAAGATCTGTCCAGATCCAGTATCCTTAAATTGTTGAACAATAAACAGTTGTTCGTTTTCGTACAACCCTGCTGAAACTTCGTCAAAGAAAACTGATCCTCTGAAATAACCTCCAGCTAAATTTTCATATTTAGTTTCACACGAAACTGGAGTACCGCTTGAGATAAATGGAGAACCTAAATATTGAGGAGTGGCTAAAGTTATTACACCACCAGATAAACTTGCTGATGAGATAACACACACCAAGGTTTGAGCTGGGTAATAGGTGAACGTCAACATAACCTTGGTGCCTTGAGTCAGAGCAGTCAAAATTGAGTTGTACCAAGGAATGATAGAAAAGCCACTTTGATCGGATACACTAAGATAAATCAAATTCGAGGTCAAGTCTTGTAAAGACATAAACCCAGATGAAGGTGTAACAGTAGTGGGGTCAGATAAAAAATTAAATGTTGAGGCCAAAGGACCAGATGCAGTGGGTCCTACATATTCAAAATTAAGAGGTTCTCCTCTTTTGTTAAAAAATTTAAGATCTAAACCAGTCATTTGTTAAAACACTCTTCTGTTGTTGAAAGGAACCGTGTAATTGAAGTAATTTTTGATTTGTTTTACACTTTCAATTAAGGCATAAACTACTCTTTGGAAATATTCCAAAATCAAATTCTTAGTTGGATCTCTGAATAAAAGATTAGACATAGTTCTCTCAAAAATTTGATTCTTGTAGGAAAACCCTTCATAACCAAAATCATTGATGGAAGCCTGCAAATCGTTGATGTTTTCTGTGGGATCAAAGGCATACCATCTTCTAGGAGTGTTTGCCGGTGTCATCTGTCTCATGATAGTTTGATAGGTGGACAAAGAGGAACAAGGCGCATATTGTAATTGTCCCACGGAATTTGTTACTGCGGACCGATAACCGGTGCAACCTAAGTTATAAGCACGAAGTTGAGCTTGTTGGGGAGTTAAATACAGATCGTTGGTGGTTTCAAAAGCAGGGGTAGTCGATTTAAACTTAACCCCACTCATGGTGTAAGAGTTAACCGTATTCTGTGGGAAATTAGGGGAAAAATCTTGTGCCATGATTTTATTGGTTTTGAGCTATAATTTTTGCTCTCTGCTCAGAATTTAACTGATTAGACAGAGTCTTTGGGTTAACCGAAGAAATAACAATATTGAGAGCCGAAGGCTTGCCAGGTACAATACCAACTTCATAATAGGTACCATAACGATCCGTCCAGCCTCCTCTAAGCAAAACCAACTCCCCAGTGTTAATTAAGATGTCTCCAAATTCATCTAATCCAATTTGACGGTTCAACTGTGCAGCACTAGCATTTGGTAATTTGTCTACTGTAGCATGATATTCCTCGTTGGTCTGTCCGACAAAATAAAAAGAAACTGAATCCACTCCGTCAATGGCTTCAACAATTGCTATAATATCCGATTTTGGTATTCTATCTCTTCTTTTCAAGTTTAAAAAATATTCAGAAATAGAACTTCTGGCTTTATCCTTGATGATTTCAGGATCATATCCTTCGAAAATAGATAAAACCAAATTGCCGACAAAATTTTGAATTTCTGGATCCAAAATTTTCACCACTGTAGTAGCAATCATTTGACCAGAATCTTCCAATAGATTCAAGATTGACAATTTCTGTGCGGTGGTTAAAACAAAGCTTTCAGCCGGAACATCAAAATAATCTTGTCCGCTAAGAATGTTAATAGACACATCCGGAACTAAAAACAAATAAATAACGTTGTCGTCATCTAGAAAATCATCTCCGTAAGTTGTGAAGGCGTGGATTTGGGAAAAAATATTGAATCTTTGTAAATAAATTTCATAGTTTTCCGAATTAGCAAACACAAAAGCACGAGAAGTTTTGGGTGCAACTAATCGGGTGAGCTCAATCGGTTCAGGATCACTTCCAAAAGAAGGATCTAATACTCCCAAAATAGTCAGATAATTATTCAGATTAACTTCTTTCCCAAAAAGATCTGTGCCTGTGTCCATAAACCTGTATGTTAACTGCAAATCTTTTCTAGAAGCAATATTGCCGCTAAATCCATTGGTTTGCAAATATTCTGCCTTGATGATACTACCCCTCAAGGGGGGCTGTCCGAAATTTCCATTTCCAAAGTAAATATCGATACCCTCAGAGATTCCAGATTTAACAAGATAACCCCTGCCATTCAATGGGATATCATACAAAGAAAAATACTTTTTCCAGGGTACATCATTAACAGAAATATCAACATAAAATTGGTCAATTAAAGTTCCAGATTTGGAGACCACATTATAACTTTGAAGAGCAGCTCCCGTTCCGGTAAAAGTAGAAGTTTGAAAAGAACCTTGTACAATCTTGAAATTGAATGTTGCTCCTCTATTGAGAGGTACTTTAACGGAAGGTCCGTTCAGCAGCAGGGTATAAATTAAACCATTTTGTTCACATTGAATTTTGGGCTTTCCAGAAAGAATCACAGCACCACCTCCAACGTCAGATTCTCTTAAATTCCAGGTGATAGCAACTTCACCCTGTGCGGCCATGCCCCGAGCAGGATCATAACCTGCTATTCGGGCCAAACTTTTGATCGAGTAGTCCCGGCTGGCCTGGTAAATATTCAATTCTGTTATTGAATCTTCTATAAAATATAAAATCAACTGAGAGATATTTTCCAAGACAAATAAAATTTGACCCCAGGCGGAGGCCACTGTAAAAACGTTGCGGGTTTGGTTGTAAGTTCTTTGGAGAAAATTATAGGTATCATTCAGCAGACCCCGGATGAGAATGTTATTTTTCTGGAATATATTAGTGGACATACTTTTAAGTTACTTTCAGGGAGACCAGAGGGCTTTTACCTCCGTAGCTCGGAATAAAAAAATTCAAATAGACAATATCTCGCTCTGTGCCTGCATAAAATTCAACATCGAAATATCCGTTCAGTTGGTAGAAAATTGGCACATAATTTTTTATTTGGCGAGCAATTTCATCGGTCAGCGTTTTTTGGGACAATTCCATACTGAAAACCAATTCTTCTAAACTAAGTCCAAAAGTAGGATCTCCTAGTACTTCGCCCTTGATTGTGAGCAACAACATTTTCAGTTGACCGATGCAAACTTCGATTGGGTCCGTAGTTTCTAGAACATCGGATTTGTATTGTGGATCTCCTGGGTCTCTGTTGTAAATTTCTATCATCGGGAAATTGCTTTCCCATTATATATCCAGTTTGAGGAAGAAGGAAAAATAACTTATTAATAAGTCAATTCCATTGCAAAAAATAACTTGGAGTGTTCTCCCCATTTATCATATTCATAACTTCTTGTAACTCTGTAGAAGCCTCTTGACTCAAAGTTGAGGTGTTAACTCTAACTCCACCCGGAAGGTTATAATCGAAAGCGCTGAGAACCTTAACCAAAGATTGTTTAGCTTTGGCAAAACAATATCTGATGAATAATTCGTCGTTATACAATTCATAGTCTTCAATAGCCACGTAACAACTTACAACAACAGATTGGGTCAGATTGTAACCGCTAGCATTACTTTGAGGGGAAGATGATTTTATAGGGGGTGTTGGGTCCCTACCCAAAATTGTAAGCTTCTTTGTGTTTTTGTTCCAGCTAAATGCGTAGGTGGGCAAAAGATAGGCCTTAGCCAGGTCAAAATAAGAATACATCACGGTTCTGTACACAAGATTATCTCCAGTAAAGGGAGACAATAAAAGTTCAGAGCCAATCAATTTTGAATCACCAAAGTCCTTATCAGGGTTGCCAGAAATGCCGTTTCCGTTGGTTTCCCTGACATCAAAAACGGTAACAATCTTATCCGGAAGCTGGACCTGCCGGGTGTTTCTGAACTGGGGGGTTTGAAAAAAAGCTCCACCTAGAACAAAATATCTTTTTTCTACTGCATATTGATAGTTATCATACATCCAAGCTTTCGCTCTGGTGATGATCCTGATGATCTCCTGGTCGTTTAGGTTATACGGCAGTGCACAACTGGCTGAGAGATCGTCCTTTATTTCCTGAATCAATTCTTCTAGTGTCATGTTAGTAATTGATATTTTTGAATTTAATCTTTGTGATAGGATCGTTCAAATTTTTTAATCTAGAATCGGAGATAAATCTATTCATGCGAATTTCATTGAAATCCTTTACCTTTTCAGTTTCCTCCGAAATTAAGGAATTTCTACCCAAATCTGCTTTCCTTAACACTCCACCCTTGACTTCACAGTCTACCATTTGCTGAGGACAATCAATGTAACAGTTCTCAAGCAAATTGCCATAATCGGCAATTGAATTTTGAAATTTACTGTCGAAGAGTTTGTTTCCGAAAACAAGCTTACAATCATATAATTCAGAGTTTTTCACTTCTGTTCCATATAAATTACAATTGGAAAGTTTGCCATTTTTAACCACGCTGTCGAAAATATCTATATCTTTCAAAATCAAACCATTTTTACTTTTGGCGTCTTTCACTTGGAACCTGCCAATCGAGGTATCGTAATTGAAGAAGCACGACTGGATGCCACCTTCAACAATAAGATCGAAGATTTTTTCTCTGATGTGAGACCAGTAAGTTTTAATGTTTTCTTCATAACCTTTCAAATCCACCAACACATGAAAATCGGGATAATTCATAAAAAAAGAATCGGGATTAGAAAAACTGCGCACCACCTTAGTGTGCTGTCTCATCATCTCCTGCAATTTTTCTAAATCTTCCTTGCCATATCCCTTCTTCCCAGACAAAATATCATGCAACAATAAAGTAACATAATTTGTAACTTCTAAAATTGGATTAATTTTTTTCTGGTAGTCTTTACCTCCTAAATAACGGATTTCAACGTATCCATCTGGTAATTTGGTAAAGTTTGCTCCATAATATTTTTCTCCAGGAAGCTTGAAAAGTTTAGGGTCAATTGTTGTGATATTTTCTAAAATTGAAAACTTGTTGACCGGCACGATTTTCTTAATTGATTTGGCATACACGTTATTCGTCCTATTACCAAAGGAGGAATAAACTATACCTTCATCTATACCTAAAATGAATTTCAATCGATCCAGGCGTTCCATCTTATCCAAAGCACGATTGGTAGGATCAAAAGAAATTGAAAATTGAAAGGCACATCTATCTGTGGTCCAACCATTTGCTTCGATCCATTTCAGAACCTTAATCAAAACCGGGATTGCCTCACCATAAGGCATAGGACCGGTGATGAGCTCGTTCATCTTGCTTCCACCAGAATAATCTGGCTCCAATTTGAAATTATCGGCACTGACTGGAATTTTGGAATGGTATTTGTCAGATAGCACCACCTTTTTACCTAATAGTTTAGATAGAGATTCGACTATCCGGCCTCTCACCATTTCGGAAAAGAATTCAAATTCAAATCCAAGAATGGCTGATGAGAGGGCCTGATATTTGTCGAAGTGTGAGTGCATTAGATTTGATGTGCGAATATTTTTCCAGCCAGAGGATCCACCTGGTAGATCTGGACTTTAATCATATCCCCTGCCTTAAGGTTTTTAGAATTTTTGCCTAGTTTTTCTTGTGGAACAAGTGCAAGCTGCCCAGAATCTCCAACCTCAATTAAAGCACCATTTTTTCTTTTGTGTTTAACAATAGCGTCCATTGGTTCTGCAGTACCCTCTTCCACACTTTTTTTGAGGTCGTACAACCACTTGTTTTTTTCCAAGGGTTCACCAAACGTAAGAGTCAAACGGTTGTCTTCCTTGATTTCTTTAATGTAGAATTCGATTTCGTCTCCTGGATTGAATCCTTCTATGACTTGATTTTCAAATTCCGTTTTGTGAATCAAACCAGTGAAAATTTCTTCCCATTCAACAAAGACTCCAAAGGCAGAGGTTCCAGTAACGTGTCCCTTGTATTTTTTCGTCAAATCCAGTTCTTGGATCTTATGATCCATGATTTTGTGTAAATACTTTTTGTAAGAAACAACGAAAATATCTTTGGCTGCTACATATCCGTCAATCATAACATAAAAACGTTTACCGATATAAGCATCAAAATCAGTGATTTTGTTGGCTGCTGCCAAAGATCCAGGCAAAAAGCACTTGATTCCATTAACATCCACGATATATCCTCCTTTATTAATGGATTCTACTCTTGCCTCATAAGCCATGCTTTCTTTTTTGATTTGGTCAAAAAATTCAGCCTTCAAATTTTGGATGTAACTTTCAACTACAGAACCGTAATATGTGCCACTGATTTGTCTAACTGCGGCATGAATTTCTGAACCAACTTCAAAGTTAATGGCTTCACTTAAACCAAGCCTAGCAGCATCTTTGCTTTCCTTTTTGAGGTCGATGTAAATAGTTTGGCCGGAGTCGGTCTGTGCCAAGGCGTGCGTAGAATCGGAAGCCGAAATAACACAGTGATAAGAACCTCCTGGTTTTAAATCTTTAGAGGAATTTAATCCCATCATGTTTCCAACCATAAGGTTATACAATTCCAAAGCATAACTCTCATGACAGTAAACTTTGGTCTTCTCGGCGCTCTTGAATTTTTTATTTACCGTGAAGTTGTTGGGAATATCCCAGTTGAAACTGTTAGTTTCGATGACAATTTTTTTGGGTGATTTCATTTTTTTTGGGTTTAAAAAGACAATCTATATATCTTTTCAAAACCAATATCCAAACTTCAATTGTGTGCTAGTCTTTTAAAGCAGGAATCAAAATATCTTTAGCAAATCTGAAATTATAATGAACATAGTATCTGACTTGACTTGCTAAAAATCTATTTTCTGTAGTTCTGATCGGTGGATCATAGTTTTTGAAAAAAGAATAATCGAGGAAAGATTGATACAGTTGTCCATTGTCAATTAATTTGAATTCACTTTCTCCGTCTTCGGTTAAAGCCCACACTGTGATTGGAATTGACTTTCCAACTAATTCATCTTGGCTTCTGTCTGTTGCTCTGAACGAAAGCTCATAGGCAACTCTAGACAAAACTTTTAAATTCTCTCCAATTTGATTCAATGTTAAAGAATCCCATCTGAAATTAGATTGAAATTGTCCAGGAAGATCTTGTCTTCTTATAATTGTAGATTTCCCCTCTTCTGCTCTGGATTTTTGTAATTCGATAAAAAGTTCTTGAATTCCCCCTTCTGTGTTTGGGGTTTTTTCAGATCCACCTTCACTTCCTGGGTATAATTCTTTTAATTGAATATCTCTGAAAAATTCCTGTGAAACTTCTCTCGCTTCTCCTGATTTATATTCTCCAAAATTTCTTCTATTTGGATCTAATTCGATATCTAAAGAGGAAATGAAACCACCGATAAAGTCGGAAGTTCCCTTTTGCGTTAGAGAAGATGATGTTTGGTTGCCTTCTCTTGAGAATATACAGGTAAAACACAATGGAATTAAAGATGGAATTTCGGCAGCCAAAGCAACAGTAATAGCAAAAATTCCCTTGATACTTTCCCAGGCTGCTATGGCTTTTAAAGGTAGATATCTTTCTAAAATAAATAGAAAAGTTTTGTTTGGATTTGTTACGCTAATAGAGGCTTTGTATTGGTCAGATACTATCCCATTGTAAGCCGATTGTAATTGTTGGTTTTCCTGTGTTGTAAAAACCTGAGAGACATCAACAGGTTGAACAAAATATTCGAAATATGACTTCTGATTTATTTCTAACAAATTTTTTCCAGTGACTCTGAAGTTTTGAAATTGACCATTCGAGCTAAGATAAAAAGTATCACCCACACGTAGAGAAGCAAGATAAGCCAAACTATTTTCAACGGTTTCAGTTATAGTGCTGAATCTCATCGATCTGTTATCTTTCAGAACAGTAGATTCTAAACTAACTTCGCCCAAATCCGGAATGGGGTTTTGTGTTAAATTGTAACTTAATTGGATGATTGGATTTTCGCCAGGCAAAGTTTGTAATTTAGCAGATTCTCGAACAAAAAAATTGGCATCAGGATTATAGGAGGATAATTTTCTTTTGAAAGAACCACAGATAAGATCTGAGAATAAAGGCTTTAACCCTCGGCCTCTATCAACCGGATCTTGTTTTAATTCATTCCATGGGATCAAAGGGGCCAGAGGAGGTTCTAAGTATGTCCGTAAGAATTGTAAAAAAGCTTCCGAAATTATGTCACAAAAAAATCTCAAAGGGTTTGAAATGATTTTGAACACAGTCTTAATCAAAGAAACCGGATTGGTAATTTGTGAAGCAACCGTTTGTATTACAGCAATGAAAACCGTGATCGGGAGTAAGAGCAATTTCAAATAATTCAAAATCATTTTAATTAGAAAGAAAGGGTTCTCTGTTCCAATTTGAATCAATCTTGCTAAATTAACCAACTCTAACTTTGCTACTTCTTGTGCATTCCTCAGTCTAGAATCTTTTTGAATTTCTTCCCAATCAATCACAGGAAAAATACCATCAACCATGTCTCCTAATACCTTGGAAAAATCCAAATCCGTTCTTGCCTCCAAATCTTTGACAAAAAGATATGTTGGATTTGTTTCTGCTAAACGATCAAAATTTCCAAGTTCAAGAGAAATTCTATCTATTAAAGGTAAATTTATACCTAGAGCTGAAAATGGTATTCTTAGAAAACCATCTGGTGTTAAAAATTGTCTCAGATTTATTTTATTAGAGACCATCAAAGCAGCAGGGGAAAATCCAGGCACAAAAACCTTTTGTTCTTCTATCTCAACACTTGGACTAGATGATGCTTCGAGTTGAAAATAAAGTTTAACGTAATTAGGTTCTAACTCGATTGAGGAGACCTGATATGTGTAAGTAGAGCTTTCGGAGTCCAATGAAAAATAATCTCCAGGTTTAAGGAAAACCAAAGGAGAATCTGTTTCTCCAGATTGACTGACTAAATTTACTTTCATCTCCACCAAATCTTCGAAAGAACCATTGGGAGTGGTAACTAAACCAGATCCTGGGTCCGAAATAGTTCCAAACTGAATTTGGTAGTTAAACAACAAATCACCAGAATTCGGTCCAGTTCCAGCAGAGTCTATCTGTTGGATCAAATTTTGTATATTACCACCAGAAGATCTGTTACCAAAAAGTAATGCAACCGGAAACGGGAAATCTTGCGCCAAAGGGATATTAACTCCTTGATCCAAAAGAAATTGGATTGGATTTGAAAAAAATGTTTTAATCTCTGCCAATCTATCTCCAATGAAACGTAGAATTCTTAGTTTAGTGAAAGCTTCCTCCACAATTTGTTTGCCAATCAAAATAGGTGCAAGATTCGACAAGATAGATTTTTCAAACGTTTTGATTTGAAGTTTGATGAGCAATCCAATTCCAGGTAATGCGGGGTTAGGAATTTCAAATTTACTTTCGCCTAAAATTTCATCGGCGGTTTGATTTACGTTGTTTACAAAATTCTCAATTTGTCTTTCACTTAGACACTTAGGTATTATGGCCATACTTATTTGGTTTTACTCACCGTAGATAAATGATTGGGAGTAGATGGCACAACAGGAGGTGAAGTGGGTGCACCCAAATTACCAATGTGAGTGTGTGAATTAAAATAGGTTTGGAAGGTGTTACCTTTAATGACTGCCTCGATAGCGGCTTCTCCCAATTCGATGTTATTAGAGTTGATAATGACTTTGTTATTTTCCATTCGAATTTGATCCCGGCCCATCTCAATAATAACTCTGAGTTGACCCCCGTCTTGTGTATCGAATTGGATCTTTGCATCTCCTAAAGAGAATACAGCTCCCTTTTTTTTCGTGTAAAATAAAGTCAACGGTCCAGGTTCAGCCTCTGTGTCATATACGATAACCTGTGATCCCTCGTAGGAATCAGCTATCTCCGCCAACATGTCTTGGGCATAGTCCTTTTCCCCGTAATAATTCATCTTGTAATAATTCTGTCCGTCGAATTGGACCACAACTATGGCACCTAACTTGGGAATGGAGATAGTTCCCGCTCCTCCTCTTCCGAAAGAAAGACCGCTAATTTGGCTCGCCCAAGGAATATCTTCATTCTCCAAACCATCGAAAAGTCCGAAAACTCTAATCCGGGCTCTGCCAGATTTGTTGGGGTCATTAATATCAACGACCTGACCTAAATAAAAACGGGGATTTGCCATTATTGTTCGTCTTCTATCTCTTCAGTAGGATTGAAAGTACCCAAACTAGGGTTGAATTTAGTCGAAGGTTTCATGTTGCCCAAGTTGAGAGGTGGTTCTACAATAAAATCACCAACCGTAGGCGGGTAAACATCACCCAGCCCACCTTGCATTGGACGCGGTGCAACAACCTCATAGACAGATCCAGGTGGTTCAGTGAAAGAATTTTCTCTCGCTCTAAGCTCACCTGCGATGTTTTGTAAAGTGCTAGGTGTATAAACTTGTTCTCGTGGAAGGGTGTTTGGAAAAATAGTCTCGGTATAAACATCGCCTTGTGTAACGGGATAAACACGATCAGGAACACCCAAATCTGCCCCAGGTACTCCGGAGTAAATATCTCCAATTGGGCTGGTAGGATAAACTCTATCGGGTACTCCAAGATCTCTCCCGGGCACGTCCTCGTATACGTCTCCACCCGGTGGCGGATACACCCGGTCGGGAGAACCGAGATCTGATCCCGGTACGTTGTCATACACGTCCCCACCTGGTGGCGGGTAGACCCGGTCAGGTACACCCAAATCAGGTCCAGGAACTTCATCATAAACATCACCCACTGGATTTGGATATATCCTATCAGGTACACCCAAATCTGAACCAGGAACATCGGTATAAACATCGCCCACTGGATTTGGATAAACTCTATCAGGTACACCCAGATCAGAACCAGGGACGGTGTCATAGACATCTCCACTGGGGACTGGATATACTCTGTCTGGCACACCCAAATCAGATCCAGGAACAGAATCATAAACGTCTCCACCAGGAGGAGGGTAAACTCTAGATGGTGTTCCTAAATCGGTGCCAGGAACTCTAGGATACACGTCTTGTGGAGGTGAAATTGGGGGATAAGCTCTTTCTGGAGGTCCACCGAGTCCAACCTTTTGTGGATTAGGTAAATTACCCTTGAAGATATTGTCAATTCCAGTTGATGCCGCTCCGTTAAGGAAATTTTGTGCATCGTTGAAATTAAAACCATTTGGGGTGACCATTCTACCAATTTGAGAAGGATTGAAAGAATAAATGTTTCCAAGTAAAGATTGGTTCAATCCACTTAAAGCTGGATTAACGAATTGGTTAATCCCTTCATTTACAAGATCATTAATAGCTGCAGAAGTAAAATTTGTAATCAATTCGTTTGCT
>Ga0129333_10004703_pt1 | contig 12769 bp, 14 predicted proteins | sample CPB6_08_DNA_FD_94474 | JGI IMG/M metagenome (GOLD analysis project Ga0129333, IMG submission 94474) | Freshwater to marine salinity gradient microbial communities from Chesapeake Bay, USA - CPBay_Sum_0.6_0.8_DNA | ecosystem: Environmental > Aquatic > Marine > Coastal | place: USA: Chesapeake... | reverse complement strand
CTACATTACTTGGCGGAACCAATTGGAAATCTATTGTTGCCGGTAAAAATCCAAATGGGCATACAGTAGCACTCAAAACTGATGGATCATTATGGACTTGGGGTCGTAATGCTGAAGGACAACTTGGAGTCAATGATACTACACTAAGAAATACTCCAGTTACAACACTTTTAGGTGGAACTAATTGGAAATCCATTGGTGGTGGATATAGTCATACAATAGTACTCACTGCAGGACAATCAGTAGATTTTTCATAAATAATTCAAAAAACTATGTACGCACTTATTCATAATTCACAATTGATTTTGGGTCCGATTCAATTTAATTATCGTTTAATTAATTCGGATTTGGAAGAACTTGACATTGAAAGTAGAGTATCTCCAAGAGATTATGAGAATGTTCCAATAGAACTTGACAGTGCCACGGAAACTTTTTTACTTCCTGTTGTTGAAATCATTCCACCTTACGATCCAAGATTTCAAGGAGTTGGAAATTTTGAATGGAATATTATTAGAGAAGATAATATTCCAGTTAGAATTGAAATGTCATATTCAATTAATGATAGATCACTAGAACAAATTAAAGAAGAATACCGAAGACAAGTAGTACCAATTCGTAAAGAAAAGGAAAATACAACGATTGAAATAGAACTAAATGGGTCTAATGTTTTAGTTTCAACAAGTCGTGAGGATAGATTATCTTTTGTGAGTAAATTGATGGCATCTCCTGGAACACATAATTTTAAGTTTATTGATGGGACATGGTTAGAAATCAGTACTACGGAACTCGAATATATTATTTCTCAAATTGATTTAAAAGTGCAAGAAGCATTTAATTGGGAATATCAAAAACTCCAAGAAATTGATGCTTGTGCAACTGGTGAAGAAGTTTATAATGTAGTGTTAAGAGAACCTGAACAAGTGGAGAAATCTAATGCCTTACCAACCAGTAACTAATTTTGTAGACAGCGGTGGTGGTGATTTAGGTAAAAATTTAATCACAAAAGATTATTTTTTAACTGTTTATCCAGAAATATTAAATTCTTTAGGTAATTCGGGATTAATAGTATCTCCCGAATTATGGTCTTGGGGTTATAATTTTTATGGAGGTCTGGGACTTAACGATACTACAACTAGAAGTACTCCAGTTAAAATATTTCTTCAGAGTGGTAATTGGAAATCCATTTCTGCTAGTAATAATTATTCGGCTGCAATTAAAACTGATGGAACCTTATGGATGTGGGGTTCTGGATCTGTTGGAAAATTAGGAGTAAATGATACTACATCTAGAAGCACTCCAGTAACTACATTACTTGGCGGAACCAATTGGAAATCTATTGCTTGTGGAACCAATCACGCAGTAGCACTTAAGACCGATGGAACCTTATGGTCTTGGGGTTTTAATAATAAGGGAGTGATGGGAGTCAATGATACTACACAAAGAAATACTCCAGTTACAACACTTTTAGGTGGAACTAATTGGAAATCCATTTCTGCTGGAGGTGATTATACAGTAGCACTTAAGACCGATGGAACTTTATGGTCTTGGGGTGGTAATGATTTTGGACAACTTGGAGTCAATGATATTACACAAAGAAATACTCCAGTTACAACACTTTTAGGTGGAACCAATTGGAAATCTACTGCTTGTGGAAATTTTCATACAGTAGCAATTAAGACCGATGGGAGTTTATGGACTTGGGGATATAATTCTTATGGACAACTTGGAAATAATAGACCACGACTACTTACTACAACTGTTCTTACAGGAACAGCAACTGCAGGAAGTAATGTTTTTAATACAACTGATACCGGTGGAATTAGTGTTAGTGCTATTTATAGTTCAATATATACAAGTCCTCCATCTGGATCATTTAGTGGTGGACCTCCTGTTCCAATTATAATAAGTGTAGATACTAATGTTTCTATAACATTTGGATTTATGTCAAATTTTAGTAGTAATTATAGTGGAACATTGACATTTGAGCAACTTGGGTCAGAACATAGATCTACTCCAATCACAACACTTTTAGGTGGAACTAATTGGAAATCTATTGATTGTGGATATAGTCATACAGTAGCAATTAAGACCGATGGTACTTTATGGACTTGGGGATCTAATTCTTATGGACACTTGGGAGTCAATGATACTATATCTAGAAGTACTCCAGTTACAACACTTCTAGGTGGAATCAACTGGAAACAAGTTTCATCTGGATTTAATCATACCGCATCAATTAAGACCGATGGTACTTTATGGTCTTGGGGTAATAATTATTTTGGACAACTTGGAGTTAATAATATGGCAGCAAGAAACACTCCAGTAACTACATTACTTGGCGGAACCTATTGGAAATCAGTTTCTTGTGGAAGATTCTATTCATTAGCAATTCAATCTGCAGATTATTTCTAAATACCTTAAAATACATTATTTTATATGAATCCTCTTGAGTTAGTCTCTAAGACATTATATTCTTTTAATGAGAAGGAATTAACATATCAACTTTTAGATGCCTTTGGAAAAAAAGCAGAAACTTTTCAACAATATAATGAAGTAGCAAAAATATTTTTTGAAATTAAAAATTTTTCAAAAGCAATTGAATATGGGGAAAACGCATTAAAAAAGGCATTACTTCATGAAGAAAAACACATAACTTCTAAGAATTTAATTAGTGCTTATAATCAATGTAATTATCCAGAAAAAGCAATTACTCAAATTGAAAAATGTAAAAAAATTACACCAAATGATCCAGAACTTTTATTTGAAGAAACTATATCTTATTCTCAACTGGGGCAATCGGAAAAAGCACATAAGTTATTGTTTAATCTTTCAAAAATAAAAAATTTACCAGAAGAAATAGAAAAAAAAGTACAACATAATTTATCTGGTTATTATTTTGATAAAGATGATTTACATACAGCACTTTCCCATTTTTTGATTGAAACTGAAAAAGAAGCTTATAAAAATATCGAATTGCCATCTATTGAAAAGTGGGATGGTAATATTAAAGAGAATGAAACTATTATAATTGATGCGAATTGTGGTGCTGGTGATGAAGTGATGCATATTAGATTTATGAAAAATTTAAAAGAACTTGGAATGAGACCAATTTGGGCAACTACGAGAAAACATCTATCGGAAGTTTTTAACTATAATGGATTTGAATCCGTTTGTGTTTGGGATAAACCAGAATATCCAAAAGATAGTGTATGGGTTTATGCTCTTTCTCTTCCGTATCATCTCAATCTTACAGTTCATGATTTGGGAAGAAGTCCATATCTAAAACCACTTCCAGAAAAAGAGGAAAAATATTCATACCTTCAAAAAGATAAAAATTTTAAGATTGGTATGTTTTGGAATTCAGACTCTGGATTTGAACAGGCACATTTTAGAAGTGTAGATTTCTTTGATTTGTGGAATGTACTACATCAACCAGAATATTCACTTTATTCTTTACAGATGAGTGATAATCCAGTTCCAGAAACTTGTAAAAATCATATTGTAGAATTTCATTCAGATGATAGAGAGTTTGCAGATACGTTTTCCATTATTAATCAAATGGATTTGGTGATTACTTCCTGTACTTCTATCGCACATATTGCCGCTTCAATTGGAAAAGAAGTCTGCGTTTTTGTTCCTATTATGGAATATTATTCTTGGACAAGTTTAACAGGGAAATCTTGGTGGTATGGTGATAATGTTCATTTATTCAAACAACAAAAACCAAGAGATTGGAGTCATCCACTTAAAGAATTGGAGAAGTTTTTAAATTCATTATGAAATTTCATACTTTTTGTACGGATAATATTCCGAGTTCTTTAATTGATCAACATTCTGAATGTTGTAAAAAATTAAATATAGAAATTGAATATCATTATGTTTCTTATGAAAATAATTTTCTAAGAATATATGAACAACATGGAGAATTTATGACTTTATTGATGAAATATTCTTCAGAAGATGTTGTATGCTTTTTAGATTTAGATTGTATACCTCATAATAAAGATCTATTGCAAAAATCTTATGAGTGGGTAAAAGAAAATAAATCTTTTTGTGGAAATGCTCAAAATGTATCTCATACCAAAATGAGAAATCGTGTTTATGCTGGTGCTTCCACATTAATGATTCATAAAGAATGTTGGGAATATTTGGGAAGTCCAAGTATGTCGTGTGTTTTTGAAAATGGTCTTACTCAAATAGATACTGCACAGATATTAACTTTGCGAGCAGATCAATGTGGATTTCCATATCGCCTCTTTTATCCTATAGGATATGACGGCCCACAAGAATATGAATTATCTGGATATGGTAAATATGGTAGAGGAACATTATATCCTGCTACTTATCATTTTTTTGCTCTAACTGAATGTTTAGATAATATTCCAGATCTTTGGACAAAAAGAGTAAAAAATATATTAAACGATCAAAAAATTATTCCAAATTATTATTCTTCTTTTTATGGATTATAAATTTTTATTTTTAGTTGGATCTTCTATTGAACATTTTGTGGAAGAACATTTTAGTCGCTATACTATGGAACAAAGATTTTTTCAGACATTGGATACGATTGAATCTATAAGAACGAAAGTTCCCAATGCTTATATTTGTTTATTTGAATGTTCCCATCGACCAATTTCTGATGAATATAAAACAATTCTTCTGGAAAAGGTAGATTTATTTTTGGAGTTCTATGATGAACCTGGAATCAAAATTCTTTATGAAAATTTCTCAAAAAAACAAGAACTCATTACTTTTGGTAAATCTTTACTAGAAACTAGAGGTATTCTAAATTGTTTATATTTACTCAAAGAAAAACAAATTTTTACTGATGTAAATAGAATTTTTAAATTGACAGGAAGATATACCTTAAACGAAGATTTTCATATTCAAGATTATGAAAGTAAGTTGTTAGAAAATTATTATGTGGCAAAAACTTACACATATTTGGATGAAGAAAAAAAAATTATGAAAATTGATGATTTAGAAAATATCTATGCTTATCTTTATCATGCCGAAGGAATGGTAGTAACTGGATTATGGTCTTTTGATAGAATGTTATTTTCTGAAACAATAGAGGCATTGGAAAGAAGTTTTGTATATCTTGAAAAAATGATACAATACACTACTGGAAATGATATTGAACATGCACTCTATAGGTTTTTAGATAAGAAAAAAATTATTCATACACCAAATCTTGGATTAAATGTAAATAAGGGAATGGAGACTGCTAATTATTCAATATGAAAGTAATTGATAGTTTTACATTTTTTAATGAAGTTGAGTTACTTAAACTTCGTTTGTATTATTTGAATGATATTGTAGATTATTTTGTAATTTCTGAATCAAATTATACTCATTCTGGAAAATCTAAACCATATTATTTGGATGAAATTTTAAATCAATTACCTAAAAATATTTCAAAAAAAATAATCAGATTAAAATATGAACCAGATATTAGTACTTTTAATTTTAAATCAACTCTAAATTTTTATGACTTAGGAAATGATTATTGGAGATTGGAAAAACAACAAAGAGATTTAATCACTCAAAGTCTTTCTAATTTTTCTTTAAATGATATTTTTATGTTGAGTGATTTAGATGAAATTCCAAATAAAAAAATAATTGAGGAGTATAAAGAAGTAGTTAATGAATATGAAAACAGTGAGGTTATAAAAACATTTTGTTCTGTAGTAAAATGTATATTTTTTTATTATAATTTTAATACGGTTGGTGGAAATGATTGGAACGGAACTGTAATATGTACTGTAGGTAATGCTATACAAATGACTTGCGATTATTTAAGATATCATAGGAATAATTTTTTTCCAATTCAAAATGGTGGATGGCATTTTTCAACTTTGGGAACTGTTGATAGAATTAAAACAAAAATACAATCTTTTGCCCATCAAGAATATAATAATGAAACTTTTATAAATGATTTAAATATTATAAATTCAATTAAAAATAAAAAAGATATTTACCATAATAATACTGAACCATTTAAGGAGTATAATTTCTTAGATTTTCCGGAAGACTTGAGAAATCACATTATAAAAATATTTTCAAAAGAGTTTTATAAAATATGAAAATCGCAATCTTTTATCATATCGGACAAATTGGTCTCGGTGCGTTCATTTACCAACAACAACTTCATCGATTATATGCTTCTGGTTTGCTTGAAGAAGCAGAATATATTCATTTTGGTGTTAATGGGAATGAAGAACTTTTTAATGTTCCTGAAAAAACAATTGTAAAACGAAATACAAATTGGAAAGAAGAAACAGAAACTTTGATTTCTCTAAGGGATTTTGCTTTAGAAAATCCAGACTATAAAATTTTATATATTCATACAAAAGGTTCTTCTAAAAATACTCTAGAATCTCAATCTTGGCGATTAATGATGGAATATTTTGTAATTGATAGATGGAAAGAATGTATAGAATATCTAAATGAATATGACTGTGTAGGTCAAACTTGGATAGTTCTTGGAGATACTGTTTGGTCAAATGGTGACACTACTCCAAATGTTAATAATGTTGGGCATTATCCTGGAAATTTTTGGTGGGCAAATGCATCTTATATTAATAAATTAGATCACCAATATTTGGAAACTGGTTATAGATTGGATAGAGAATTTTGGATTGGTACTGGAAGAAATTATAAATCAAAATCTTTAAATCCTTGGAAAAGTGATTTTTGTTTGAATAAAGATTTGAGTGAGTATTATTTTTCAGAAATGGAGTATATAAAATGAGAGAATGTAATGGTTGTACTGCTTGCTGTACTTGGTTAATTGGTTATGCCTATGGGTGGGAATTTGGAAATGGAAAGGCATGTAAATTTTTGGAATGTGATGGATGTGGAATTCATAAAGTAAGACCTAAAGATTGTGAAAAATATTTTTGTGCTTGGTCGCAAGAACTTATAGACGAAGAATATCGTCCAGATAAATGTGGAGTTTTAGTTTCTGTAGAACAAAATGAAAATGGACAATATCTAAAAATAATTGAAATTGTAAAAGGATCAATAAATAATAATATCGTAGAGTATTTTGAAAGTTGGAGTCAAAAAATGAATACTCCCATAATATTTGTAAAACAATAAGTAACAAAAATGCCTAGAAATCAAAGGGAAGAAGTTGATTTTAGATTTACTGAAAATGGTGTTGAATATTCATTTTCTGATGTTTTTGTTCCCAGTAATATTTTTGTAGAAGGAGATTTGTGGGCTTGGGGAAGTAGATCTAATGGCGCACTTGGTAATAATGAGGCATCAGCAGTTGGACAAAGAAGTATTCCAATCACTTTACCATTAGTAGCAGGAAAATTGGGAGTTTCTCGATGGTCAACTGTTTTTGCTGGTAGTAATAACTCGGCAGCAATTAAGACTGATGGATCTTTATGGTTATGGGGAAATAATGCTTCCGGTCAATTGGGTATTAATGTTGGGGGATTGAGTAGATCTACTCCAGTTACTACATCTCTTGGTGGAAACAATTGGTCATCTATCTCTATAGGAAGAAATCATGCGGCAGCACTTAAGACCGATGGAACTTTGTGGTTATGGGGAAGTTGTAGTTATGGGCAACTGGGCAATTTTGTTCAGGGATTAACAGTATTTCGAAGTACTCCAGTCACTACATTTCTTGGCGGAAATACTTGGACATCAGTTTCTTGTGGGGCATTTCATACAGCAGCAGTCAAGAGTGATGGATCTTTATGGACTTGGGGTCGAAATAATAATGGAGAATTAGGGAATCATAGAGGCGGGACTGCAGCTGCTAATTCTAGGAGTACTCCAATCACCACACTGAGCACTGGATTAACTTGGTCATCTGTTGCATGTGGATATCAACATACAGTAGCAATTAAAACTGATGGATCATTGTGGGCATGGGGATTTGCTGCAAATGGAAATTTGGGAAATGCTAATGTTCTGCAAAGTAGAAGTACTCCAATCACCACACTGAGCACTGGATTAACTTGGGCATCAGTTACTTGTGGATCTAATCACACAGTAGCACTCAAGACTGATGGGACTTTATGGACTTGGGGGGGCAATAGCAATGGTCAACTTGGGGTTAATAATAGTACAAATAGACAAACTCCAGTCACCACATTACTTGGGGGAACCAATTGGAAAACTCTTGGTAGACTTAATTGTGAAACTATAGCTTCAGTGGCAATCAAAACGGATGGAACTTTATGGACTTGGGGTGCTGGTGGTGATGGACAATTGGGAATTAATGCCTCCCCTTCAGGTAGAAGTACACCAGTTACAACAATTACAGGTGGATATTTTTGGAAATCTGCTGCCATCGGTCTTAATCATGGATTGGCAATCCAAGTTGCAACTAATGATTTTGTTTAATTTTTAAAAATTATGAAAACTCTTTATTTTCTTTCTGGTCTTCCTAGAAGTGGATCTACATTACTAGGTTCTATTCTATCTCAACATCCAAAACTTCAAGCAACTCCAACATCTCCGTTGGCAGATTTACTTTGTTGGATTGATGATGGATTTTCTAAGTTGGATTTGCAATATACTTATGATAAAGAACAGATTACATATAATACTTATCATTCAATTATTTCAAATTTTTATAATCACATAGAAAAACCTTGCATTTTAGATAAACATCGTGGATGGTGTAAAAATGTATCTTCCATTGAAAAGTTTCTTCATCAAAAACCAAAAATTATAGCAACTAATCGTAGAATATCGGAAGTCCTTGCTTCTTATATTATTCTTTTGGAAAAAAATAAAACTGATAATTTTGTAGATCATCACTTAAGAATGGAGGGAAAATCAATCACAACAAACAATCGTATTGAATGTCTTTGGAAAAATTATTCTGATCCTTATGAAAGTTTAGTCTATGGACTTCAACATTATAGAGAAAATATTCATCTAGTAGATTATAATGATCTTACACAAAATCCAAAAGAAACAATTGAAAAAATCTATAAATTTTTAGAATTAGAGTCTTATCAACACGATTTTTCTAACATTCTAAATACTTGTGCCGAAGATAAGGATCATGCTTGGGGTATTGAAAATCTTCATAAGATTCGTCCAAAACTTCAAAGAACTTCACCACCTCCAGAGGAAATCATCGGTGAAGAAAATGTAAAACTCTATGATAAATTTAATATATGAAAAAGATTGAAGTATTTTTAAGACATTGTTATTATTCAAAAATTCAAGAGCAACCAAATAAAGAAAGACCAGATTGGTGGAATAAAGAAAAAGTATTTGAAAATTTTAAGAATACTTTAAATGCTGAAACTACTAACTATACCATAATCTATGATGAGCATTATGGTAAGATAGAGGATACGTTTCTTTCTTCGGAAGAAAATGTTCATATTATCAATGCTGGTGGTGAAGCGAAAAGTTTTCTAAGAACCATCGAATATATCTTATCAAAAGATTTTGATGATGAAACAATCATTTATTTTCTAGAAGATGATTATGTTCATAGACCAAACTGGGATATAATTCTACAAGAAGGATTTGAACTTCCTGTTTCCTATGTAACTCTTTATGATCATAGGGATAAGTATACTGAAATGTATGCTGATTTGATGAGTAAGATTTTGGTTACAAAAAACTCTCATTGGAAACCAGTTCCTTCAACTACAAATACTTTTGCTACAAAGTTTAAAACACTAAAGGAAGATAAGAGAATTCATTATCAGTATTCTATGAATACAGAACCTACATTAGATCATCAAAAGTTTTTAGAACTAAATCAAAAAGGGAGATATTTAATTTCTTGTCTTCCTGGATATTCAACTCATTCTGTAAAAGAATGGATTTCACCTTGTATTGATTGGAGTCAGTATCTATGAATGTAACTTTATACGCAATTTGTAAAAATGAAGAAAAGAACATTGAAAAATTTGTAGAAAATTCTAAAATTTTTCCTCATACTGTTGTGGTTGACACTGGTAGTACAGATAATACAGTTCAACTTCTCCGCGATGCTGGCATAGAAGTTTATGAGCATCCTCAGATAAAAAAAGAATTTGACTTCTCCGTAGCAAGAAATCAGGCTCTTTCTTATGTAAAAACTGATTGGGCATTTTCTCTTGATTTTAATGAAGATATTCGAGATGCTTATTTTGAAGGATTGGAAATTGTTGAAAATGAGTTCACAACATTCAAACATTTAAGATATGATGATAATGGAGATGAAAATCCAACACAATCGAATGAAGTACATGTGAGATTTCATCGTACAAAGAATTATAAGTGGGTCAATGCCGTTCATGAGATGCCCGTATTTGTTCCCACTGAAGAATTTTCTGAAGAATCTTCTATAGAGACATCTATTAAAATTACTAAAAAAATTAATCGGTCAGTTTCAAAAGAACTTTTTTACTTTGATATTTGTGAAAGAGAATATCAAAAAGATCCAACTAACTGGTATTATATTTGGTTTATTTTCAATCATTATTTTAATGTTGGAAATTATCAAAAAGCATTTGAGTTTGGACAAAGATACTTGAATCTTTCTAAAGCATATTTTGATACTTTTAGAATCAATGCTTTTATTAAATGTAGTATTTGTTTAATGCATCTTGAAGATATGGTAGAATCTGCAAATTATTCTTTTCATGCTTTAAGTGAATCCATGAATATGGGAGAACCATATTTATCTCAAGCATTTTCATATCTTAATCAGTTATCAAAAAAAATAAACAATCCAAGTATTACTGTATTTGCAACTGCTTTCAATTCTGAAACTTTAAGATCTCCAGAAAGACATGAAGCAATTGATAAATTATTTTTAACTAATCTTTATGATATTCCATCAACTTGTTGGACAGGTCATCGGGGATTTGCTGAATGGTTAGTTCGTCATTTAAAACCAGAGGTAATTGTTGACTTAGGAGTTGACTGGGGATTTTCAACATTTGCATTTGGGATGCCTAGAATTGGGCACGTTTATGGCGTAGATACTTTTGAGGGTGACAAATTTACTGGTAAAACTGGAGGTCAAAATTATGATTATGTCATTTCAAAAAGAGAAAAACTTTTTATGAAAGAAAATGTAACCTTCATAAAGGGTTACTTTGATGATATAGCAAAAACTTGGGATAAAAAAATTGATATCTTACATATTGATGGAGACCATTCCTATGATGCAGTTAAAAATGATTTTGAAACTTGGAGTCAATTTGTAAGTGAAGATGGAGTTATTTTACTTCATGATACCTGTGTGGAGAATATAAATGGAAATGAATATGGAGTTAAGCAATTCTTTGAAGAAATTGATTGGCCAAAATGTACATTCACTCATACTTTTGGACTTGGTGTTATTTCAAAAAATCAAAAGTTAATTGAGTTGATTCAAAATAATTTTGATTTATCTGTGCCATTATCTTAATGAGATATGTATTTGAATCTGGATTGTGGGAAACTGATTTTTTATTGAATGAGATTTTACCGAAAGGAAATATTGATTATGTAAATTCATTAAATCTTGAAGATATTGATTTTAAATGTGACGTTTTTGTGTTTTCTTGCAGACTTCATGATTACTTAAATATTAAAAATACAATACAAAGAATAAATCCTAAAGTTATAATTATGCTTTCGGATGAATTTTATCAAGAAAATAAGTCAATTTATAATCAACTTGGAAATGAATGTGAACTATTTTTAAGGCAATATCACCATCCAAATTATGAATATACATTAAATACAATTCACATTCCACTTGGTTATACTAATGGTTGTAAAGTCTTTAAACAAAATAAAAATTTAAAATGGTCCTTTTGTGGTGAAAAAAAATCTGACAGGGTTGAAATGATAAATGAATTTTATAATCTTAATCCATATCTGATTGGAAATTCTTTGACAAAAGAAGTGATGTGTAAAATTTATTCAGAATCTATTTTTGTTCCTTGTGGTCGTGGGAATTCATCTTTAGATTGTTTTCGATTATATGAAGCATCTATGAATGGTGCAACACCTATTGTTGTTGGTTCAAAAGAAGAAATTGAATGTACTTTTAAATACGAGGAAAATCCTCCTTGGGTATTTGCCGAAACTTGGAGTGAAGCAATGGATAAATGCATGAGCACTAAAATCAATTCTCAAAATGTGATAGAATGGTGGAATCAGAGAGTATCTAAAATAAAAACTAAAGTAAGAAAAGTATTATGAAAATAACAATACCAGTTTCAATTGGAGAGTTGATTGATAAAATTACAATTCTTGAAATAAAATCTTTGTTAACGAATAACGAATATATAGAAAGAGAATTAAATGAACTTTACAAATTAAGAAGTACAATAACTCAATATATTTTAGATTGTGAAATTGAACTAAAAAAAGTAAATGAAATTCTGTGGAAAATTGAGGATAAAATTAGACAGAAGGAAAAAAATAAAGAATTTGATGAAGAATTTATTGAATTAGCACGGAGTGTCTATATCAACAATGATAAGAGATCTGAGATTAAAAAACAAATTAATGAAAGAACTAATTCTGAATACAGAGAGATAAAATTTTATGAAAAATATGCTATAATGTCCTTAAATTTGTAAAAAGTATGAGTAACTTTGTCAAACTTGCCCTTGAAAATGGTGGATCTATTCATCCACTTATAATTCCTGCATCTGATCTACAGGGCCCTGCAATTACAAATCCTTCCATCTATAATGATAATGGTAAAATTCTTGTAAATCTTCGAAATATTAATTATACCTTATATCATTCTGAGAAAAAAAAGTTTCAGCATCATTGGGGACCATTG
>Ga0129333_10004702_pt1 | contig 12769 bp, 20 predicted proteins | sample CPB6_08_DNA_FD_94474 | JGI IMG/M metagenome (GOLD analysis project Ga0129333, IMG submission 94474) | Freshwater to marine salinity gradient microbial communities from Chesapeake Bay, USA - CPBay_Sum_0.6_0.8_DNA | ecosystem: Environmental > Aquatic > Marine > Coastal | place: USA: Chesapeake... | reverse complement strand
CCTGTTTCTTCTGCCTCAACTCCATGCCATTGTCCTTCTATGTAGGCACGAAAGAACACACGACACATCTGTTTATTTCCAGCGACGGGAACAACTTGTCGTTCCATATCAGCAATGCGTTCAATTTGAGCAAGAGCCTTACTGGTCATAGCAGAACGAGCATAACATTCTGCATGAGCATTAGTAGATAGAAATCCTAGAGCTATTAAAAGCCCTTGCACTGAGTTCTTATAGTCCATAATACCGCCTTTGCTGAAGCAACACGTTGTTCGAGAGTGGCATGACCTGCAAGGTCTCCAAACGCTCGCCGCCATACAGGATATTCATATTGGGGATTTCTGATTATGCGTTCTAAGTCTGCGGTCATCATAGAACCATACCGGCAGTCTACATGCATTTGACTAAGAGCCAAATTAGGAGACGAGGTTAAGTTCTCTGTTGTAGCACATCCTGATAGCAATAGCGCACAACTAGCTAACAGTTTAGCGTTCATTTGGCTTGCGAATAGGTTGCGCATCGGGTCTAATCATTTCGCTGACCCTTTCCAATCCGTCACTGACATCGGTGCGGATTCCTTTGGCGGTGGCACACCCAGACAATAACACAATTACACTCAAACTGATCAAAGTCTTCATGTTAACTCCTATGAAGTTCTGCCCACACTAAAAATTGTTTAAAAGCATTATACACGGTTTCTGCTTCTTTGTCATCCGCAGGAACCTTAACACCGCGAACATAGAATCCATCTTTGGCAACACGGAGCATCTCGGTCGACGATACATTCAAAGTAATATTATTTGACAAATGGTCTTCTGGTTTGACAACTGATAATCTGCCATCACTGCTATACTTTTCCAAATCGTTGACTACAGAGGTCCAAACATTACTAGTGGTCATCGTACGAGTCCATTTAGAATGACTTCGCGTTCATGCATATAGGCCACAGGTTTGATCCAGCCGTGCCTCATACATTCCAAAACGAGATCCTTGTAATTTTCTGGACAACGGTTACTGATTTTAATACTAGCACGATGAGAATAAGTGATTCCATCTTGAATGGTAAACAAAGGATCGCCCGCCTTTATCTCACGTATCTTACTTTCTTTTACTGTAAAATTCATTATACTCTCTTAAGATAGGTAAAAAAATTAATAGATTTTTTAGGAGTCCATAGTTTTCCAGTATCCCCGCAGATCTCACTGTATTTTGAGCGAGTCATATGACAAGTTTCAAATTTGCCTACAATCTTTTTATCACCCAGAACAGGATCAAATTCAATTCTAGGAGCCACCCAATTTAGCCGGCATCGATATTCGTATCCAGAACCCCAATGTGCAAGTTCAGCGATACGTCTGAAACTGTGTTTGCAGTCTTGACACTTAACCATAAATTACTCTTTTGTTTTAAGTTCGTTTATAACAAGTTCTTTGGCTCGTTTATCTAATATTTGAGCCTCAGTGGCTAACATTTTTTCAACCCAGGCGCTAATCACTTCTATGGCAACTTTCTCACCTTCATCCGTCCAGTGACTGTATTTGCCGCCAAATGGACTGTGATGATAATACTTGCTATCTTGAGCTATTTCTCTAAGACTGCCGTACAGTATGTTCTTTAACGCCTGTTTGTCCAAATTACATTTTCTCCCCTGCTCTAAATCCGCGGAACCGTAGGAAACGCGGAAACCTAAGCGAGTAAGAGCCGTCTTGATTTTGAGTAATAGCATCTGCTCTCACTTCCACTACCTGTCCATGAATCGCATCGCGTGAATTCCAAAATTCACCGCGCTGACTATCACTAAAACCCGAACCGACGTTAACCTTAATAGGTTTGCCGTCATCTTGGCCTTCACAGACCAATGCTCCGAGCCTGCCCAAATTACGACCAGTTCCTTCTTCAACTTCTGTAATAGCCAGCGACACTTCAATAAATGGCTTTTGTTTAAGCCACGAAGCAGAACGCTTACATTCATATTTGGCCTCCGGATCTTTGATCATGATACCTTCGTAACCAGCCTCAACCATCTTTTTGTTGTAGTCCTTGTATTCAATTTCACCAAGGAACTCGTCAAGGTTGACTTCAATTTGCGGAATTATTTCAATACAGCCAGTATCTGCAAAGATATTAGCAAAAGTTTTTAGCATGTTAGAGCGCCGGCGTTGACCCTGAACGCTCTTACCTGCCTTAAATTCGACCAAAGGAACAATGTCAAATAGACAAAGACGAGCATCGTCTGCCTGTACATTTTCCTTTCGGTGTACCTGCTTCATAAGATCTTGAAATGAGTGGCTGACAACTTCACCGTCAAATACATAACTGCGACCAAAGTTATCTAGATTGTCTTCTAGATGTTTAGTAATATGGTTAAAGTTCTCAAGAACTTTACCATTTCGTGTGTACATGGTCACAGTACGACTTTCGTAGTCAACAACTGTGACAGCACGAACACCGTCAAGTTTAGGTTCAAGCAGTTTTTTGCCTGTAATTTTGTTTTCGTGATTAGCACCATCGTGGGCTAACATACATTCAAAAACAGGCACAGGTTCGATGTTTTTAAATTTCTTTAGAACCTTGTTTACAGTCTTTTCTGAAACACCGCAACGCAGATCTTTGATTAGAATACGACGATACCAATCATTCCACTGCTCTTTGGTAGCAACATCCATTGCAAGATTAACAGCATCGCGAGCATCGTGTCCTGTGAGCTGTCGACGATACAGTGAATCTGCCAATTGGACAAAGTTTCCCCAACTTAGTCCCTGTCCGTTATTACGATCCTTAACAGGAACTTGTTTAACACCAAATGTGTAGAGATTATCCAAACACATACGAAGCCCGTCAAAGAACTCTGTGAGTCCTTCTTCTGCAGCCGCTTCCAAAATTTGCTCTTTGTTGATGCGGCTGTTATGAATCTCAAGTTGACGAATAATGAAGTCAGGTTGAGTACGCATGGTCACTCCTATCAATTACAATAATACTAGTATAACACCTTTGGCTAGGACTGTCAAGTCACAGTTGATCCAAAAAGTCTTTTAGATTGTCTACAGTCAACGGTAAAAACTTTTTGGGCACCTTAACAACTTTGAATTTATAGCCATCGATAATCTCATCGATGTGCCTTTCAATTTCTTTAAAATCTTTGCTGACCCATTCTGAGTGCCCTCGCCCGTCCATTTCTATGTCCCAATCTAGTTCTAGTTTGACTGCCTTTTCTAAATTGTTTATGGCCCTTGCCGGGCCAATGTAGACAGTATCAAAACAGGCCACATGACTGTTTCGACTGTAGCTGTTTTGATACACGCCCAAACGAACATAGGGATTGCCGGTAATTCCAATTTTTGAATCTGGAGAACCCATAGGATCTTTAAAGATATAAAAAAGTTTTTGGCCTTTCATATTAGACCTTCCACTGGCAGGTGGCAGGAGGCAGAAGATACTGTCCATTGTTCTGCCTATACAGATTAATCAATCCATTTAACACACGAAACTTGTCATGCTCGGGAATGGTGCCGCTCAATTTGTTATTGCCAGTGGTATCGTGATATGCCGCCCAGTAACTGTCCTTAATACCTTCCTGAACACTTTCTGGATCGCCCCAACGGCTGGTGAGCATACGAGCTAGTTCAACATCAAAAGCTGGAGGCAATGCAAGTCCCTGTAAGGCAGCGTTCCAATAAAGGTAGCTCAGAGGACGGAAGATTTCCAAAGTCAGTGGCGCTTTGGGCCAAACTGTCCTATGAAAGTTAAGAGCACGATCCCAAAATTGAGCCTTGTTGCCATAAGTGTCTGCCAAAGAATAACATTCGATGCCTGATTTAATCTGCGTAAAGGCCCCAGCCATTGTGGCATGACGTTTTGGCACACAATTATTTTTCCTAAGGATATTCATGATAGCTACGAATTCAGGATCTTGAGTTTCGTAACCAATCATAAAGTCATCATATGGACTCAATGCACGTTTGTTGATTCCGTTAATTTTACGCATGTTGGTGCCGGCGAGCCATACACCGTATTTGATACGGTCTTCATCTGAGTCACTATAACCAGCATTTTCAATTTCGCTAAGTGGAATATGGTCAACGTCGATATACCAAACAGGAAACTTGTTGTAACCTTTAAGTCGACATACTTGCACAGTATGATGTCCGTCCCAAATGCAAAAAATTACCTTGCCGTCTTTGAGAGTCATTCTAATAGCGCAGGGAACAATTACACAGGTGCTACGGAAATCTTTGTATATCTTCTCTACGTGGTTGGGAGCAACGTCACGTTGAAATATGCTCCACAAATACAATTGGTCCCAGTCTACATAGGCAAATCTAGGACTGGTGCTGGCATTTGGATAGGTGATTGTAGCACCGCCGCTGGGATCGTAATCAAAGCTTCGTACAATATAATTGGGACCAATTACGGTTACAATAGCCTGATGGATATCTTCAAGAGGAATGATATCATTGGTGTAGTTTTTGGCCATTTCGCGAAGATCGATGGCATCGTCTTTGATATCAAAGAAATTTGAATATTTCTTTTGAAATAGCTTAATGGCTTGCTTTTTGTTGTAAGGCTTGGCCTTGGGGACGCGGGTGTGCGTCTTCAGTGATAATGTTGACATAAATTTCCTTTCGCCTACTGTTTTCGGCATTAACTGGTCTACTTCTATTTCAACCGTGATAAAACTATAACAGGATCCTAAGATCCTGTCAAGTCAAACTCCTAGGTAATCTGCCCAACTTGGATGTTGTAGATGAAAACCACGTGCTTTTCTACGATTAACCAATTCCCAAAAATCTGGCTTATAAGGACGAATTTTTGGTTTCATCTTAGTAGATGCAGCCTTTTTGTAATTACAGGTCTTGCAGGCCGTAGTGCAGTTGTCCCAGGTGGTCTTTCCGCCTAGGCTAGAAGGCAAAACGTGATCCAACGTAGCAGTTGATTCGTTAACTTCTACTTCACAATATTGGCAGCGGTATCCATCTCGCAAGAAGATATTACGCTTGCTCAGGCGCATGGTGCTTTTTGGTTTCTGATATTCTTTTAGCATCATCACAGCAGGAACGCGAGTTTCCCAACGAGCCGATCTTACGATCCAATCGTCATGCCACTCCATTACTCGAACCTTATCCAGTACGAGATAACGAATCGCCTCCTGCCAATCTACAATGCTCAAAGGCAGTAGACTAACTGGTTGTGCGTCTGCGTTTAATAGCAAGGTACTCATTTTAAATCATCCAATCCTAAACTTATATTTAATTGGTAAAAATATTATATGCTCAGATTACTTGAATTGCAAGACGTTTTTGTATAAAATAAGAAAAGTTTGAAAAAAGGAGTCTTTATGAACTTGGTACCGATGGTAATTGAATCTACTAGCAAAGGTGAACGTGCCTATGACATTTATAGCCGTTTGTTGAAAGAACGTGTGATTATGTTAAATGGGCCTATCGAAGACTACGGAGCCAATTTGGTTGTAGCGCAATTGCTATTCTTAGAATCTGAGAATCCTGACAAGGATATAAGTCTATTTATTAACAGTCCGGGCGGTGTTGTCACGGCAGGCATGGCCATTTATGACACTATGCAGTTTATCAAACCAGACGTGTCAACTTATGTCATGGGGCAGGCCTGTTCAATGGGCTCGTTACTAGCTCAGGCAGGAGCCGCTGGCAAGCGGTATATGTTGCCTAATGCTCGTCACATGATTCATCAACCTAGTGGTGGCGCACGTGGTCAGGCCACAGACATTCAAATTCAAGCAGAAGAAATTCTTAAAATGAAAAAGAATTTAACTGAGATCTATGTCAAGCACAATAGTAAAGGAAAAACCTTTGCTCAGTTTTCGGCAGACATGGAACGCGACAAGTTTATGAGTGCTGATGAAGCATTGGCCTATGGACTTGTAGACAAAATAGTGGAGAATCGTCAATGAATTTACAAAAACAAGGCAAGGTAGACAAGGGTTGGGGGTTTGAAATTGTATTCGCCAACAACGACAAGTACTGCGGTAAAATGCTAGTGTTTACTAGAGCTGGTGCTAAGACCAGTATGGTGTTTCACAAAGAAAAAGCCAAAAGTTGGTTCGTGAACGCTGGTAGATTTAAGGTTACCTTTATAGACGTCAAGGATGGCAGCGTCAAAGAAGCCATTATTGAAGAAGGAAAAACTGCTGACTTTCATATCCTAGCACCGCATCAAATTGAAGCTTTAGAACCTAACAGTATTATCTTTGAAGTTGGTACTAGTGACTACGTTGAAGATCGGTTTAGACTATCACCCGGTGATACTCAAACGCAGAGCGCAACGAAGTCACCAGGTGTTCAATCATAGCATCATCGTGATAGGGTGTAGGTGCAAGACGTAGACGTTCTGTACCTACATCTACCGTTGGAAAATTAATAGGTTGTACGTAGATATCATATTCATTTAGTAACATATCGCTTACAGCCTTACACTTTTTAGCATCCCCAACAAGCACAGGCACTATATGAGTAGTAGAACATTCCATAGGGCGTATGCCGTTTTCAATTAATCTTCGTTTTAGTCTATAAGCACGTTCTTGATGTCTGGCTCTAACTTCTGGATGAGCCTTTAGATATTTGACTGCGGACATAGCACCAGCACAACTCACAGGGCTCATACTAGTAGTAAAAATAAATCCCGCGGCTACAGAGCGGATAGCATCAATAACATCTGCGTCTGCGGCGATGTATCCGCCCTGTACGCCAAACGCCTTTCCAAGCGTTCCGTTGATTACATCAACACGGTTTTCAAGACCTAGTTCTTCTACTTTGCCGCCACCATGATCGCCATACAGACCCACGGCATGTACTTCGTCTATATAGGTCATGGCCTGATACTTGTCTGCTAGATCGCAGATCTCTTTCATAGGACTGACATCTCCGTCCATAGAATATACTGATTCAAAAACTATGCAGGGTGTGAAGCCCGCTAGTCGACTCTGACACAATTTATTTTCTAAATCATCTAGATCGTTGTGACGGAAAACCTGTTTTGCTGCCCTGCTATGCTGTATTCCAACAATAAGACTATTATGATTGTTACTGTCGGAAATAAACTGAATGTTTGGCACTATTTTACTGAGACTTATCATAGCCCATTCATTGGCCACATAAGCTGACGTGAACAACAAAGCACGTTCTTTATTGTGTAGGCTAGCTAATTCATTTTCTAATGCTACATGATAATGGCTAGTTCCGCCTATATTGCGTGTGCCACCAGATCCTGTGCCTGTGTGATCTAGAGCGGTGTGCATCGCGTCTATGACGACTTTGTGCTGACCCATACCTAAGTAATCGTTAGAGCACCAGTTAACGATATTTTTTATTGCATAGGGACCGTACCAGATTGCTCTGGGAAATTTTCCGTTTTCTCGAACAATATCGTTAAAAACTCGATATTTTCCGGAATCTTTAAGCGTTTTAAGTAATTCTGTGAAGGGTTTCTTATCAATCATCGTACTCATATTTAACGATAAATATTTGTTCGAGGATAGCAAAAATGGATATTGTACAACTAGATGTGCCACTTTTTATAAGATTACTAGAGCTTGCTCGTGAAGATATTCAGCAGGATGCAGATATTCATGACCTAGCACAGGCAGTTATTGCTGCTAGCAAAGACGGACCTGTGACCATGGCGGACTACGACAAGCTGGTAAATTTCATGCAGCAGCAGGGCGAGAACCCACAAGAACAGTATGCCAACGATGACATTCGTAGATTCCGTCAAATCATTGATCTAGCCGACACAGGTCAAGAGGTACAATATTCAAATACACCCAAAGAAGAATACGCTGACATCAGTTCAGTGACCACAGCCGCAGGCGGCGGCGTTCATGCTCCTAAACATCCAGACGACATTAGGGGCAACAGTTTTTCAATTTATCGTAGGTAACTAGATGGCAACAATAAACTACTGGGGATTGAGTGGTGTTAAAGATAGTGTTACTGTTACCCTAAGCACAGCTACCTTTGATACACTGATTGCTGCTATTGCCGCAGAAGAAGGATTGCCTACAGATTATTATACTGTAACGTTACTAAGAAATCCTTCAATTGGTGATATAGTGTATGGTGACAGTTCTACATTTTTAGATGATGCAAGCATTGGAATGATAGATGGAGATACGGTGTTATGCACTCCTAATCAATACGGAAGCAAAGAAGAAAGACAGGTACAAAAGTTAAACATTGCTGCTTCGGCTAGAACTGCTGACGGTAATGCTCGTACATTTTACACCATTACTGACCTTCCTACCAAATATTTAGGTAACAATCTAGTAGATAATCCCAACGTTGGTGGACTAGTAGACGGCAGACCTTGGAGTTGATAAATGCCCACTCAGAATGATAATCCTGGCATTCAACCCATAAACACCACAAATTATTTTCACTATAGAGATCCCAATCTCAATAGACTTGAAAATGCCATGGAGTACAATGCTCTAGGGCAACCTGTGCTTCGTACCACACTTAAGGTAGGACAAACTGATGCCTTTGGTCGTATACGTATGAGTACACCGTTTACTCTAGGTGACTATAAACATTTGTACGGTTTAGACCCAATGTTTATAGATAAGATCTTTAATGGTGGTTCAGTAACATTTCAAGACAACAAAGCATGTGCTAGGCTAACAACCAGTAACAATGCCAATAGTAGAGTAGTACATCAAACCAAGTTCTATCATCACTACATGCCAGGCAAGAGTCAGCAGATACTTTCAAGTTTCAACTTCTATGCTGCCACTGCCAATGTAACAAAACGCACGGGTTACTTTGATGACCTCAATGGCATTTATTTTGAACAAGCAGGTGATGGTACACTTACATGGGTTATAAGAACTTATACATCAGGTGTTGTTGCCGAGAATCGTAAGACACAAACAGAGTGGAACATTGACTCTTGTGACGGTCAGGGCGGAAGTTTATTTGCATTAGACATTACTAAAACACAGTTAGTCTTTATGGAGTTTCAGTGGTTAGGCGTAGGATCAGTCACCGTGGGATTTGTACACGAAGGCGCCTTCATACCCTGCCACGTATTTCATCACTCTAATGACCTAACCACCGTTTACATGAGCAATCCAAACTTGCCAGTACGCTGTGAGATCCTAAACACAGGCACAACCGCAGGTGCGTTTATGGATCAAATCTGTTCTACTGTTATTTCAGAAGGCGGATATGTTGAAGCAGGGCAGGACTGGAGTGTGAGTAGTCCTACAGAGCGTGTAATGAACGACGGTACAACAGTTCCTGTAATGGCTATTAGATTAAAGACTGCCTTTAGAGGTTATGCTAACCGTATGATTGTACGTATGGGTAACCTTAACGTGTTTGCCACTCAGGAAAACATGGAATATAAATTGATCAAACTGCCCAACATCAGTCAACTGACTACAGGAACCGCCTGGATACCAGTCAACGATAGCAGTGGTGTAGAGTATAACGTGGGTGCCACTGCCTATACAGATGGCGAAGTTATTGACGGCGGATATATATCTGCTACCACACAAGGTAGTCAAAAGTCTGCTGGTGCTCCTCCTAGCAACATTCCCAGTAGTGCTAAAAAGAACTACATTGTACAGAACTATGACAGCACAGACAGCGAAATCTATGTGATAGCAGTAACTAATATTGGATCAGCAGATGGTACTGCTAGGGTTAGTCTACAATGGCGGGAGATTTATTAATGAGTTTTTTAGTAGCGAACCTTCCCCCCGTACATTGTTTTGTTCGTAGAGAATTTCTCTACGATTTTAAAAAAGGGCACGGAGAATACGAGCCCTGTATTTGGGTTTCAATAAAAAGTTTGCGCAGTCAGGCATTTCGCATAGAAAGTTATCTGCCAAACTATGGCGCACTCTACGACAAACTGCCTCTGCATGCCTTTGTAAGTAGGACCACAGATCTAGACACCGATAAATTATTGTCCCTAGACACACTTCAAATTTGGGACTGCTTTAGTTATGACATAGCTGTGATACAGAAAGCGTTTCTACGCAATCTCAGCTGCAAGTTCTACGCCAAAGATAAAAAATTGTACAGCGGCAATTATATGTTTACCGTAGATAATGCCAGTCCAGACATGAATATCATAGATACCAGTTATTCAGAATGGCCTGAAGATCACAAGAGCTTTAACTTTATAGAACTTGACAACGGGCAGTATGCAGCACAGCCTAATAATCGCTGCCTATTCTTTGACGCTGCTTCAAATCCCAAAGAACTTAAATTTCCAGACTTTAAGGTCTGCACTAGAAAGTATGTTTGCGAAACTAACCCAAAGTGGGCACTGGGAGACAGCGATAACTTTAACTACGAATAAATAATTAAAAGGACATATTATGAAATACGAATACAAATGGCTAAAAGGCTTTGGGTTAACATTTTTAGCTTTCTTAACAGCAGTTATTATTGCTTTTGTTCCGGTAACAGCACAGGCACAAAAGACACCAAAGGGCGTTACATATGATGCACAAATTTTAAGAGTCAGTGATGGTGACACAGTTGTTATTGCTGCACCTTTTCTTCCAGCACCTCTTAAGCCAGAACTGGCTGTTAGAGTGTTTGGTGTAGACACACCAGAGAAAGGACATAGAGCTCAGTGTCCGTCAGAAGCCCAGCGAGGAGAGGCTGCTACAGCTTTTACTAAAAATGCCATTTCCTCAGCAGCCGCACAAGGTGGAAAGTTTCAGGCAACTCTGTATGGATGGGACAAGTTTGGTGGCCGTGTTCTTGGTGACATTCTAGTCAACGGCCAGAGTCTACGTGCTGCCCTAATTGCCAACGGTTTTGCTCGCGAATACTACGGCGAAGCAAAACAAAGCTGGTGTAATTAATTTAAGAGGTAATTATTATGGGAATTAAGATGCCAAAAATTAAGGCACCAAAAATGCCTAGTACCAAAGACATTGGTAATGCTTTCAATGATGCTGGTAAGGCCATTGAAAAAACAGCCAACGATGCAGGCAAAGCAATTGAAAAAACTGCTACAGATGCTTACAAAGATGTCAGCAAGGCAGCAACAGATGCCTACAATTACGCAGACAGCCTAGCCAAAGACACAGCGGCAGTTACCAAGAGTGTAGCTAATACTGTGGCCAAGACCACAGAAGAAGCTGCCAAGCAAGGGATCAACGTTGCCAGCGATGAATGGAAGCAGGGCAGTAAATTTGCTGTAGATGCTTACAATGAAGGCGCAGAAGCTGTACAGAAAGCCGCAGAAGATGCCTATGCATGGTTAGATGCCAATGCTTGCCGCATTGGATTGACCACAGGATTGACTATTGGTATTGTCACATACTTTACACCAAAGCCTGCACCGGCAGATCCTGGTACTGTTAACTCAACAGCAGCCAGCATGACTTGGGCAGCTTGGTTTGCCAGTCAAGCAGGCAAGCAGGTAACAGCAGCACAGACAATGGCATTGAGTTGTTCTATTGCCTACATCATTAACGAAGGCCTATTCTTAATCCCGGGAGTTAAGGGACAGGTCAATAAGAATCTAATGTTCAACTGCCTAGCCAACTCAATCAACACAACTATCAGCAATCCAGTACTGTGGGGTACACCTGCAGGCGTGGGTGTTGCTGTGAGTTCAGGTATCGCACCGATCGTGGCGACTCTGATCTGCGAAGGTGTTCTACCAAAAGGTGCCAGTGCAGGTCCTGATGCCAAAGCAGCGGAAGAAGGCATCAAGATGGCAAAGGATGCTTTAAAGAAATTAGGTTTGTAAAGAATCCCCTACCTTAGGACCTTATGGTTATTTGGGGTGCCCGGCTGCTGGGCTGAGAGGAGTAGGAGTCGTGCCCAAAACTTTCTAAAGTGAGCACTTATATAGGGCGTTATGAAAATCGCTATATTTGTTCATCAACCGGCCTGTTCGGTTGACTCTGCCAACGGTATAATATCAGCTCTATCGTCACATCATAAATTCAAGTTATTTTCTAAAGATCAAGTTGAGTCTACATTCTTTCGCGATGTGGACTGTGTCTGCTTTCCAGGCGGCATAGGCGATGCAGATTGTTTTGATCATCTCATGCCATATAATTTAGAACTAGTAAAGAACTTCGTTCATGGTGGCGGACGATATCTAGGCATCTGTATGGGCGCTTATTGGGCTGGCAGTTATTATTTTGATATTCTCAACGGAATCGATACAGTTCAATATATTAAACGTCCAGGTACAGACACTCGTAGACCGCATGCCAAGGCTCTTAGAGTTACCTGGGAAGACCAACCTCGCAAAATGTTTTTCTATGATGGATGCGCTATTGTTGGCGATTTAACTAAAATCAAAGTAGTGGCTACCTATACTAACGGTGATGCCATGGCCGTGATACATAACAACATAGGGTTGATAGGATGTCATCCAGAAAGTGAACCATATTGGTACAATAATTATTCTTGGATGAAAAAACATTACGTTGATAATAAAAAATTATTATGCCAATTCGTTAATGATCTTACTCATTGTAACTGATTTGTAATCTCTTTATGTTTAAATAGTCAAGAGCAAGGATGCTCTATTTTTTAAGGAGATAACAGGTGAAAAAAATTTTTATGGCAATCGTAGCCATATTAGTATCACAAACATTATACGCAGCAGAAATTACAGGGGCTGGTGCTACCTTCCCCTATCCTATCTACGCCAAATGGGCCGAAGCATATAACAAGGCCACAGGCAATACCTTAAACTATCAAAGTATTGGTAGTTCAGGTGGTATTCGTCAAATCAACAATAAAACAGTATCGTT
>Ga0129333_10004701_pt1 | contig 12770 bp, 9 predicted proteins | sample CPB6_08_DNA_FD_94474 | JGI IMG/M metagenome (GOLD analysis project Ga0129333, IMG submission 94474) | Freshwater to marine salinity gradient microbial communities from Chesapeake Bay, USA - CPBay_Sum_0.6_0.8_DNA | ecosystem: Environmental > Aquatic > Marine > Coastal | place: USA: Chesapeake Bay... | reverse complement strand
GCGCTTCCGTTTCATAGCGTTGTCGCCAATTGTAGCTCTCCTGATAGGCCTCATTCCGTTGCTGCTGGGTTTCCCTCAACTGCTTTTGCAACGATTCCACTTCCGCCAGCCAATAGCTAATATCTGAACTCATAGCTGAACAAGCTAAAATAAACGGTATTCACTTTATACCCTATCCCAGAGGAGTAGTTCTATGACGTGGTGCTCTAAGCTTCAGATTATGACCCTTGGCTTCACAACGCTCTGTGTAGGGCTCTGGGTTCCCCCAAGTCTGGCACAAACAAGCCCCACCACTACCTTTGACGCAAAAACTGTGGATATTTTTGACACCACAGAGGGCGAAAGCTTTGATCCTTTAGACATCATTCATAAGGCCAATTTCTCCCGGGAAGATCCGTTTAGCTTTTTCCAACGTCAACAAAATAACCTCAACTCAGAGTTTTCAGATTTTCGTAGCCGTCAACTGGAACAACTGCGGGATCAGGGATATGAGCCCCCCAGCCTTTCCCCAAATTTAGCCACTGAGGGCGTAGTCCCTGCGGGACAAGGGGAAGTCCTACCGAAGACACAGGAAGTGGATTCTTCCCCTCTTCTGCGGATCGATTTGCCAGAAGGCTCGCTGGAGACTCCCACCCTAGCCCCTGATCCGGTGACTAGTCCTTAAGTCCCTCAGAGAAAAAATTGCTTGACGATCGGGCAAATGTCTCTAAACTAAGGGGGACTAAATCTATGGGGAGTATAGGGGAACGTGATTTACTCACCTCAGGCATCACTGCCGAATTCAAGACAGCCCAATCCAAGGCAATTTGCTAATCCAGAGTTTTACCCCACCGGTACGCCGGTAGATCCGGGCCAGGTTCCCCTGCCGTCGTTGATTGACCCTGCCATTATTAGGGCAGCCCGCCAAATCTATCGACAATTTTATGAAGCCCATCCCGATATGACCCAACGCCCCGTTGGCGTTGCACTCAATCGGTATAACTACCGGGGTAAGTTAATTTTTGGCAAGCGTCCTATCCTCCTCCCGGAGGAGTGTTTTGTTCCTGTGGAGCAGGTGCAGTCGGAGTTGTACTAGGACGTGTCATCACCTAGCGGAGCAGTTCGGATCTGAAACATCCAAAAATCAGCATCGTGCGTTAGTGCGAACTGCTAAGACTTGTTCGGAGCAATTATTGCAATACAGCAGTTCTAAGTCCGTTGTGACAATTAGACTGCTGAAACGGTTGTGTGGTGTGCCCCCGGAGGGGGCGCACCACACAACCCATTTAGGATTGCTGTACCTCGATTTGGGGTGTTGGGATAGACTTACCGGTTTTGAGGTATTCAAATACGCTTTTGTCGCCAATATCTCCGGGAATCGGTTGGCCAAATTTATTGAGTCCAAAAATCACAAATAAAAGTGCCCAGAGGATCAGCCCCCCTTGCTCTACGGTACTGGGCAAGAGTCCCAATAGGTGCCCCAGTAATACAGCAGGGACGATCGGCGTGAGGAGTTAGGTTTCCCAGCGACGGAAGCAAAACCCTTCTTTGAAGAAAATTCCGGTGAGGGCGGCAAAGGTAAAGCCCACCCCTAAAATGGCGCTAGGGTGTTGATAGACGTATAAAATCAAGGGATCCGGTTGGCGCAGGGTAATCCACAGTGACGCGCAGCCCCCCACCAGCCAGAACCCCTGAAGTAGCCGGTGCAGTGCAATTAAATAAATGTGAATGGTAGCGAGGGCAATTCCCAGGCAACCCCAAAAGAGCCCATAACAGAGGCTAGCTGCCTGTAACGCGGCAAAATTTGCCCCACCCCACCAAACGATCGCGGTTCCTAGGGCAAAACTGAGGGCCGCCCCATTGAGGGCAAGGCGATATACCCACACCCCAAGACGATCCCTGGGGGTCAGGGAAAACGTTCCAAATTGTCCTTGGTAAAACGGCTCAGGGTCGGGAAGGAGAGGGGCATCAGGATCAGTGGACGGGAAAAGAGACATTAGAATGTTCGGAGATAGGGAGATCTGTTGAGTGTGAATTAGGATGATTATATCCACAGGGAAAAGCCCACGCTAAGAATATCGGGGCTAAGGAACCATACCCACGGAAGTGGATTAAAATCTAGCAACACACTGGTTCCAGCGATCAGCCCACGACAGATTCCATTCAAAGATTCTATCCATGTTGATTCTCAACTTTCTTCAACAGACCTTCTCTAGCTTTAGGATTGCTCATCCTCTGCGGGTTTTGAAAACGTTAATGAGCGTTTATTATGCCTATATCATGGAATATCGGGCTGAAATTGTACTGTGGGTCTTGTCCGGTAGCTTGCCCTTTATTATGCTAGGGGTATGGTCTCAGTCTGCTGGTCAAGGGGCTGACTATGGGTTAGATCAGATCACCTTTATTCGGTATTTTCTAGCGGTCTTTTTAGCTCGACAATTTACGGTCATTTGGGTATTTTGGGAATTTGAACGGGAATTAGTGGAGGGACAATTATCCTTTCGTTTACTTCATCCCATCGATCCCTTTTGGCACCATTTAGTACAACATATTGGGGAGCGCTTAACCCGCTTTCCCTTTATTTTTCTACTAATTATTTTCTTTTTTGTCCTGTATCCCCAAGCATTTTGGATTCCGAGCTTAGGGCAGCTTGTTGGTTTTACGATCGCAGTGAATCTGGCCTTTATACTCCATTTCATGATTCACTATACTTTCTCGATGGTCGTCTTTTGGGTAGAGCGGGCCCGATCGATTGAAAATTTGTGGTTCTTTACCTATCTCTTTCTCTCTGGCTTCATTGCCCCTCTAGATGTCTTTCCCCAAACCTTAGTTCAGGTTTTATCCTGGACTCCCATTCCCTACCTTATTTATTTTCCTGCTGCTCTGCTACTGGGATTACCGGGATTACCAGTGTCTATCTTTAAGGGATTTAGTATAATGCTGGCTTGGCTCCTGGCCATTACGATCGTTAACCGCTGGGCCTGGCACCAGGGCTTAAAAAAATATTCCGGTATGGGAGCCTAAAGCTAACCGACCCCAGAGATCCCCTGCGGCAAGCTGATCCACTGCAACCCTCATCCCTAAAGGGGTCTAGGAACTCTCTTTGCCTTTCCATGACGATCGTGTACAATACATTTCCCTGACCAAACTGAATCCGTTCCGCAGACATTAGGATGCTCTTTCTCTTAAGAATCTTTAAGAAGACTTAAGAAGAAGGTTTAAGGAAGGGATCAGTTCTAGTTACTGAATTCGAGCCATTCGATCATTATTATCTCAAGGTTTATTCCTTTTTCAGGATAAAAACCGGCTTATTTTGAGTTAAAAATAGTTTGTTTTTATCAAAAATATGGTCAATAAATCACTAAAAACGATCGCTGGAAAAACCGAATATAGTAGGAGTCAATTGTAGTCATTTTAATCAGCAGCAGCTTTTGTGTTTTATGGGGGTTGGAGGTCTAAAATTGAATATCTCTCCACAGGAATTTTGGGATCAGGTTTTAGTGGAATTACAGACCCAACTGAGTCGTCCAACCTTTGAAACTTGGATTAAAACTGCCATTCTGGAATATGTCAGTGATGACTGTGTGCGAATTCGTACCCCTAATCCTTTTGCCCGTAATTGGTTAAAAAAATACTATCTAACGACGATCGCCCAGAGTGTGGAAAAAGTAGCGGGGCACGCCCTAGATATTCAATTTACCGTTGCCAATGAAGGGGAAGATTTCCTTAGTTTACAACCGGAACAATTATGGTCTCCCATTTCACCAGAAGAAAGTCGATCGAGCAGTTCAGAACTGGGGAATGAGCCCCAACGGGCTTTTCCTGCTCAGGAATCTTCGGGAACCCTTTCTGCCAAATTAAATGCCCTCGGTAACGGTGGCCGACGCTCTCAGGATCTCAATCCTAAATATACATTTTCCCGCTTTGTGGTGGGCTCCACGAACCGCATGGCCCATGCCGCATCCCTAGCGGTGGCGGAGTCTCCTGGCCGGGAATTTAACCCTTTATTTCTCTGTGGGGGAGTAGGATTAGGAAAAACCCACCTCATGCAGGCGATCGGTCATTATCGGTTAGAAATTGATGAAAATGCTCGAATTTTTTATGTTTCCACGGAACAGTTTACGAATGATCTCATTAATGCAATTCGTCAAGATGGAATGCAAAAATTTCGAGAACATTATCGAGCAGCGGATGTATTGTTAGTGGATGATATTCAATTTATTGAAGGTAAAGAATACACTCAAGAAGAATTTTTTTATACCTTTAATACCCTGCACGAAGCGGGCAAACAGGTGGTTCTCGCCGCCGATCGTCCCCCCAGTCAAATTCCTCGCCTTCAGGATCGGTTATGTTCTCGGTTTTCCATGGGACTCATTGCCGATATTCAACCCCCAGACTTAGAAACCCGCATGGCCATTTTGCAGAAGAAATCGGAATATGAAAATATTCGGTTACCCCGCAGTGTCATCGAGTATATTGCCGCCCGCTACACTTCAAATATTCGAGAATTAGAAGGTGCTTTAACCCGTGCCGTTGCCTATATTTCCATTGCAGGGCTACCCATGACCGTGGAAAATATCACCCCTGTTTTAAACAAGGATCCAGAGCCTATAGAAGTCTCACCGGAGGCAGTTTTATCTGCCGTTTCCAAAGCCTTTAAGGTTTCCTTAGAAGAGATGCGTGGGAACTCACGACGGCGGGAAATTAGCCAAGCGCGACAAATTGGGATGTACCTCATGCGGCAACATACGGATTTAAGCCTGCCCAAAATTGGCGAAGAGTTTGGGGGGAAAGATCATACGACGGTTCTCTACAGTTGCGATAAAGTAACCCAGCAACGGGAAAGGGATCCGGAAATTGGTCGATTACTGGAAGAAATTACGGATGAATTGTTAGTGCAAAGCCAAGAGCAAAACGAAGATAAAAAATAGAAAGAAGGGAATAGGGTTCAGTTTTGAGTTTTGAATTAGGGGGTAGGGAATTTGAATGTTTTCTAATATTGGTTTTTAGGTATTTTGTTTATGATGAAGATTTGTCATCTTATGAATTTTAGATTTGAGTTTTAGAAACAACAGAGACGATCGAAACTTCCATTGCCCCATAGAATGTAAAATGAGAAATGCAAATGTCAAACCTCAAAACTCATAACTCAAAATTCAAAACTTAACTGTCCCCTATAACCTGTCCTCTATTCCCTAACTCCCTATGACCTGGACTCATGACGAAATCAAACAACTTTTACAAACTCCCCTTCTGGATTTGATCTATCAAGCTCAGGTGGTTCACCATCGGCATCATCCGACGGTGGATATTCAACGGGCTACCCTGCTGAGTGTTAAAACGGGGGGCTGTGCTGAAGATTGTTCCTATTGTCCCCAATCAGCCCATTATGAGACGGAGGTTGCGGTGCATCGTAGTTTAAGTGTGGCTACGGTGGTGGAAAAAGCGGCTCAGGCGAAAGCGGCGGGGGCGACCCGGTTTTGTATGGGGTGGGCCTGGCGAGAGATCCGAGAGGGGAAGGATTTTGAAGCGATGCTGGAGATGGTGAAAGGGGTGCGAGACTTGGGGCTAGAAGCCTGTGTTACGGCGGGGATGCTCAATCAGTCTCAGGCCGATCGTTTGGCGGCGGCGGGTTTGACGGCCTATAACCACAATTTAGATACTAGCCCCGATTTCTATGGGGAAATTATTGGTACCCGTACCTATGCCGATCGCTTAGAGACCCTCCAGTGTGTACGATCGGCGGGTCTATCGGTGTGCTCTGGGGGCATTATTGGCATGGGGGAAACCCTAGACGATCGGGCGGGGCTCTTAGAGGTGTTAGCCAATCTGGATCCCCAGCCCGAAAGTGTGCCCATCAATGTGTTAGTACCGGTGCCGGGAACTCCCCTAGAGCAACAGCCCCCAGTGGATCCGTTGGATTTGGTGCGGATGTGTGCCACGGCTCGAATTTTGATGCCCCAGGCTAGGGTTCGGCTCAGTGCAGGCCGATCGCAGTTAAATCGAGAGGCTCAAATTCTCTGCTTTCTGGCGGGGGCAAATTCAATTTTTTATGGAGATAAGCTACTGACCACGGGCAATCCAGATTGTGAAAGCGATCGAGAATTGTTAGAGCGTTTGGGGCATCCGGCCTTGGTTGCTAGTGAGTAAGTCTTGCCATTCCGATCGAGCAGCGTGGCTTAACTGTCGCTGATGTAAGACCCCCATGCCCAAAATCCCCAGACTTTGTAGAAATAGGGTACTCAGAATAACCGAAGTTTCCGGTAGCAGGCCAAACCAGGATCCGGGAACTTTGCTGAAGTAGAAATAACTGGTAACCATCATGATGGGATGAGCGGCGATCGTTCCGACGATAGAATACATTGTCCAAATCTGGGGATTTTTGAAGGGGGAAATGACAAAGATCTGACTGATCAAAAAGAGTAGAATTGCTGCACCGCTAAAAATGGCTAAACTTCCTAAAATTAATAACCAAGCTCGCATTGAAATCTGAATATTTAGATAATTTCTAGTCAAAATTAACCAGATTAGAATCAATGCTTCCGCTACAAAGAGATTGCCGATCAGTGCGGGTAAAGGAGAATGCCGATCTACAAACAAAGCGGTAGACCGAAGCCCCATGACGGTTGTTTTATGGGATGAAATTTGCAAAGTCCTTGGGGATTCAATGGATTCAATGTCAGATAAAAGCGAGGTTTGAGTGGTCTGGGTTTTGCCTTGGAATCGTAACCAATCTAAGAACAGTTGACGACTAGGGGTTAAAGCATAGGTTAAAACCGCAAGGTATAAACTGGTAAAGGCGAAAATGATCACCGCATTGAGAAAAACCCAATCTTTACCATTGTCCCAACTCGTATTTTCGATAGCATTAGGAACTGCAAAGAGCAGTAAACTGAGGTGAGCAACGATCGTTAGTCCATAGCTATAGCGGCGAGGAAGCCAAGTGGTTCCTGGGTTGTGAAATTTACGATCGATTACCCCAAAGACGATCGCTATTATTACACCACAACTGATCAGGGTGATCAGAACATAAGCCGCTAGGGACAGGGGTTGTCCGGCAATATATAGCTGAAGGAAAAGCCCCAAATCCAAATGATCTAAAGAAGGAGACGATTGAAGGGCATAGAGTAGAGGCATTGCTGGAGAAAATAAGGTCATCCACAGAAAAACAAAGGAAGGATGCAGTGACTCCCCCCCATTTCCGAGGTTATAGGTCAGGGTAATTAAAGTGGCTGCTCCCCCAAACCCTAATCCTAAACCTGTGCACAGCCAAGCCTGATAGTTAATAACACCAAAATAAACCAAGGTGAGCAAAAATCCGCCACTATAAAACAATAGTAATTGCACACTAAAAACGAGATAAAACGCCAGTAACCCTACCGGCGATAATCCTGTCGCTAATCCCCAAAAACAGTGAAAGGGTAAGGCCACTAAAACACTCAGGTATAGAGGAGCCGGTACCCCTAAAATTTTCCCCAACACGATAGAAAAAGGCGATCGAGGGCTCATCCGCACAAAATTAAGGGTGCCCCGCCGTTGTTCCTGGGCAAGATCATTGAAAATCATGAACCCCCCAATCCCTGCTAAAGCGCCACCGAGGATGAAGGTAGAGGTGGCAAAAATTGAAAGATACCACTTCGTCCAGTTGGTTTCATAAGCTCCCCGCTCCTGATTAAACCGACAGATCGAATCATATTCAGAAACCGTCATGCAAAAGAGATTGTGATAAGACGACACCCCCACGATCGGCAGAGAAACCTGATAGGAACGATCGGTAACGGGATCGTAGAGTTCTACGGGAACGGGAGATCCCAAGGAAGCTCGACCCTCAAATTGCGCCACCGTAAGTTGTGACCTGGAATATCCCAACTGTTCATTCGCCCAATTCACTAAGTCGTAGGGCGAAGCATTCGGCCCCAGAGTGGCGGGATCCGGTACCGGCTGGTTGTTAATGGAAATCACCCGATCGCTATTCTTAATTTGCTGTTGTGTTTCCATCACCTCAGGAGAAGAGCCCCCTAGTACAATATTCACCGGTTTCACTTCACTGACAGTTAAAAAGAACGGAGCTTCACTGATTTGAAATTGCAATTGAGGTGAAGTGGTACGGTATAACTGATGTAAATCAAGGGGCTGAGGTAACATCAGGCTAAAAGAGAACACCAGACCGACCTGCATCAGCACAGACAGAATCACCGCTAGGGCGATGGGCAGGGGTTTTAAGTTACCTCTCCATTCCCGCAGGAGTTGAGGATTCCAATTGCCAAGCCGATCGAAAAGTTGGGTAAACATGAGCATAGTGGAGTAGTGGAGTAGTGGAGTAGTGGAGTAGTGGAGTAAGGGCGGATCAGGGATTGATTCTGTCACTGAGTAGTGGATTCAGAATGGCCTAGGGGTTGAAAGCTTAGGAGGAAAGACGTAAGGTTTGGCTGGAAGTTCATGACGCAAGTCATCGCCAAGCGGGAGTCAGGAGTGGTAGTAAGACAGGCAGGACTCAGGATGAGGGAACGATCGGCCGAGCCTAAATCCTTGCTTTATTGCGGAAAGACTGCCCAGACTGTGTAACATACAATGTCACTTAATTTGGTGTCATCCAATCTGGTGTCACTTAGCATCCTGTTCCTATCCTCCCTGTCCCTTAATCCCCTGAACCTGCCGGGTGATGCCCCATGTTTTCCTCTCGATCGTTCTGGAATCGGCTAAAACTAACCCATTATTCCCTCTCCGTTGTCCTCTTGGTTCCCTTTGTGTTGTTGATTACGGGAACCGTGGGTTTGGTGAGCTACCTCTCCTTTCGCAATGGTCAAAAAGCAGTCAATGACCTGAGTAGTCAATTACGCCAGGAAATTTTGGCCCGCATCGATCGGGAGTTAGAGGCTTACTTTAGTGTGCCCCATAATATTAACCAACTCAGCACGATCGCTTTTCTTCAGGGGGAATTAAATTGGGATACGGGGGAAGGAGCCCAGCAATTCTTAGAGCAACTGCGGATTTCGCCCTATATTTATTCGGTATATTGCGGCAACCGAGACGGGGAGTTCATTGGGGCAACTCGCCTACTCGATGGTCAGGGTAGTTTAGGCATTTGGATGGCTAATGCCAAGACTCAAAACCGACAGTTAGAATACCGAGCGGACTATTTTGGCCGCACTGATATTATTACCAAAGATTCAGGAGCCTATGATCCCCGCCGTCGTCCTTGGTATAACCTCGCATTACAAATGGAAGGGCCCACCTGGGGAGATGTGTATATTTCCTTTTCCCAAAAATTACCCACTATTACCGCGAGTCAGCCCGTCTACGATCGTTTTGGAAAAAAGATTCTAGGGGTTTGTGCCACGGATGTTTTATTATCCGATGATTTACGGGGATTTTTAGCCAAATTAAATATTGGTAAAACGGGTAGTGCGTTTATTATTAATCGTAATGGTGAATTAATTTCAACCTCCACTGAAGATGCTTTAACCACGGGAACGGGTAAAGAGCAAAAACTACTGAAGGTCACGAATAGTGCCAATCCCTTAGTGCGGGAAACTGCGCTGCAATTAGAAGATCGTTTTGGTAATTTTAATTCTATTTTTCGATCGGAAACCCTAGATTTTTCCTTTGAAAACGATCGCCAATTGGTGCAGGTTTTACCCTTTAGGGATAACTATGGACTAGACTTTTTAATTGTTCTGGTTCTTCCCGAATCGGATTTTATGGGACAGATTGACCGCAATAATTTATGGACTGCGGGACTCTGTGTTTTAGCGTTAGGGGGGGCTGTTAGCATTGGTATCTGGGTTTCCCGCCGTTTAACCCATCCCTTAGAGCGTCTGAGCCGCCTCAGCCAAACCTTAGCAGAAGGTAATTTAGATCAACAGGTAGAGGCCTCCTCTATTCAAGAACTGCGAGTTTTAGCGGAATCCTTTAACCGCATGGCTTCTCAACTTAAAGCTTCCTTTGGAGCCTTGGAGCAGGCCAATGCAGAACTAGAAAATCGGGTGAAAGAACGCACCGCCGCCCTAGCCGAAAGTGAAGAACGGTGGCAGTTAGCTATTCAAGGCAGCCATGACGGAATTTGGGATTTAGATCCTCAGAAAAATGAGGTTTTCTATTCCCCCCGCTGCAAACAAATGCTCGGTTTTGAAGATTGGGAAATAGACAACATTCCCTCTAGTTTTAGCGATCGGCTTCATCCCGACGATCGGGAACAGGTGATGCAGGCGATGGAGGATCACCTTAATTGCAAAATCCCCCATTTTCGGGTGGAATTCCGAATGCGCTGTAAAGATGGACAATATAAATGGATTTTATCCAGGGGGCAGGCCCTCTGGGATGAGGCTGGTAAAGCCATTCGTATGGCTGGTTCTCATTCGGATATTCACGATCGTAAAATGGCGGAAGCTAACTTAAAGCGACGATCCGATCGGGATAATTTAGTCAGTAAAATTTCCCAGCAGCTATTAGAAAATAATCTAGACATGGCGATCGATATTGCCTTAGAAAGTATTCTTTTATTTTGCGAAAGTCAATATGCCTTTTTGTTACAATATGATTTTAAGCAATCCTGTTTTACCATTACCCACCAACAAATTGATCCCGCCTTATCCTCGGAACAACAAGCAACTCTCTCCCTTCAGCAAGAACCCATTTTAACCCACCATTTACCCTGGATTTATCAACAATGCCATTCTGGAGCGGGGGTTAATTTAGTCGATTTAGACAATCTGCCCCGTGCGGCCCATCAGGAACGGGAAATGCTAGAAAAGACCACCCTTCAATCCCTCTTGATTATTCCCACCTTATACCAAGATACCATTACCGGAGGCATTGGGTTAGCCAGCCTCACCCCACGCCCCTGGGACGATGAAGATGGGCAATTTTTACAACTCATAGGGGAATTTTTGGCCATGTCCTTGGCTCGACGATCGGCGGAAGAAGCCCTCTTACGGGAACAGGAAAAAGCCGAACGTTTACTCTTGAACGTCCTCCCAGCCCCGATCGTGAATCGCCTCAAACATAGTCCAGGGGTGATTGCGGATGAATTTGAATCTGTCTCGATTTTATTTGCCGATATTGTCGGTTTTACTACCCTGGCTAGCCGTTTAGATCCGGGGGAATTAGTAGACCTACTCAATGAAATTTTTTCCCAGTTTGATACCCTAGCGGCTCAATTAAAACTCGAAAAAATCAAAACGATCGGAGATGCTTACATGGTGGCCGCCGGACTGCCCACCCCCCGTGCCGATCACGCCCAATCCATCGCAGAAATGGCGTTAAGGATGCAGGAAATTATCGAAAACATATCCCTACGGGTCAGCCTAGCTCAGGATCAGGGGATAGGCAGCAAAGCCTTACAAATACGAACCGGCATTAATACGGGCAAAGTCGTGGCGGGGGTCATTGGCACTCACAAATTCATTTATAATCTGTGGGGGGATACGGTGAATGTGGCTTCTCGCATGGAATCTTCGGGAGAACCGGGCCACATTCAAGCCCCGGAAGCCATGTATCAAGCCCTTAAGGAGCAATATGAGTTTGAGGAACGGGGAGAGGTGGAGGTCAAAGGAAAAGGCTTCATGAAAACCTACTGGTTACGGGGCCGGATGGCTGATCACTCCCCTCGTTGATCCCCTGATCGATCCTCTAAGCCCTTAACCCGCCACTGCTTCGAGGAGGGCGTTTGCGGCGACTTTGCCGAGTTTGTGGGAAGCTAACGGGCTATCCCCAGTAATCAATTTGCGATCTTGGTGAACTTGTCCGGTGATGCCACTGTTGAGAATGTTCACCCCCAAAGTTTTGAGCTTAGTACCCACCAACCAAGGCAGTTTACCCGGCATGTACCCGATCGCAATGTTAGCGCCCTCATCCAGGCTATCTGGAAACACACAAATCTCGTAGCCCTGGTAGAGGTAACGATCGCTCTCTTCACCTACAGCAGCCGCCAACAGACAAGCCGGGCCATGACAGAGGGTAATCACAAAACGATCGTTGTTGGTGAACCACCGCAACACCTCCCCCACCTCTCGGCTGTCGGGGATCTGGGCCATGACACCGTGGCCACCGGGGACAAAAACAGCCAGGTAGGGCGAATCTGGAGCCGTAATCAGCGGTAGGAGTTCCGCCAGTTTGGCAGGCTGCTTCAGCTTGGGTAAATATTTTTGGTAAATAAACTGCACCGCCTCATCCTCACTGGGCATGGCCCACATTTCCAGCTTTGCCGGGTTACCAGAAAGGGTCGCAACTTCAATGTCAAAACCCGCCGCATCCAGGTGATAGAGGGGCATGAGCATTTCCACTGGATGGTTTCCCGTGGAGAACATTTTGCCATTTTGCATCAGGATGTATCGCTCATCCGTAGCAATCATGAGGACTTTCCACTTTCCCCCGGTGTAAGGGTTGGGATAGGTGGTGCCATCAAAGTCCGTTTTGGATGCAGTGTATTGGCTCAGGGAATAGGGGGAGGGAAAGAAAGCATTCTGCTCTGCTAGATCCGGTGTGGGGTCTTTACTGAGATTATCAATGGGTACAGCCATGGCCTAAATTAAGGGAATAGACGATTATAATTTATAGCTCATCCCCCATCACTCTCGCCTCCCTGCCCTATGGTTGCTGAACTTACTCGCCCTGCGGCTTTGGTTCCCCTCCGCGTGACCTGGGAAGCCTTGCCCGATGATTACCCCATTCCTGATGATCCTGTGGATAACCGTACCCAGCCCCTGTTGGCGGCTGCTTTAACCAATAGCCTCAGCCAGGCCGATCGTTTACCTGAGCAGAGCATCACCATTACCAATTATCCCGTTTGC
>Ga0129333_10004699_pt1 | contig 12772 bp, 5 predicted proteins | sample CPB6_08_DNA_FD_94474 | JGI IMG/M metagenome (GOLD analysis project Ga0129333, IMG submission 94474) | Freshwater to marine salinity gradient microbial communities from Chesapeake Bay, USA - CPBay_Sum_0.6_0.8_DNA | ecosystem: Environmental > Aquatic > Marine > Coastal | place: USA: Chesapeake Bay... | reverse complement strand
GGGAGTCGCTAGGGGTCACGTTCGCGGCTGTCGCCGACGCCGTTCCCGGCGTGCGGGACGTGCGCGTGGTCACGCCCCTGGGCGTCAGCACCGTGGGCCAGTTGCTGGTCGTTCGCGACCCGGTCGTCGTCGAGGCACCACCCGCGGCCACACCGCCGGCCGACGGTGCCGCGGGGCTCGGGCATCAGGAGGTGACGCTGCCGGCCGCGGTCTGCGGCACGATCGCCAAGGCCGAGGAGGTCGACCGGTATCGCTTTCACGTCGAGTCGGGCGCGGCGCTCGGCTTCCACGTCTGGTGCATGCGGCTCGAGGATCGCGTGCACGACCTCCAGCAGCACGCCGATCCGATCCTCGTGGTGCGGGATTCGCGGGGGGCGGTCGTGGCGGCGAGCGACAACGAGTTCAGCGGCGACCCGGCCCTGTGGCACACGTTCGCGGAGGGGGGGGAGCACACGCTCGAAATCCGCGACGTGCGCTATCTCGGCAATGTGCACTGGACGTACTGCATCGAGATCTCGGCCCGGCCGATCGTGCGGACGGTCTTCCCCGCCGCGGTCGCAGGCCGGGCGATCCCCCCGCTCGCCCCGCTCGGCATCGGAGCGGATGCGAGCCTCACCGCGCGGGTGCCGGGGCCCGCACCGGGACCGGACGGCCTGCAGGAGGTGACGCTCACCGTCGACCGGCTCGGCGCGCAGCGGCAGCGACTCATGCTCGTCGACGGCGCGGTGGCCGGCGAGATCTCGGGAGACAACGACACGCCGGAGACCGCCGCGACCCTCGCGGTCCCGACCGTGCTCAACGGCATGCTCGATCGGGAGGGGGATGTCGACTGCTTCGCCTTCGAGGCCCGCAAGGGGCAGCGTCTCGACATCGAGGTGTTTGCCGCCCGGCTCGGGGCGTCCGTCGACGCCCACCTGCGCGTCCTCGACGACAAGGGGCGGCAGCTGGCCCTGTCCGACGACATCACCGTCGGCAAGCGCAAGGTCACCGATGCCGCCGTGGAGTCGTGGACCGCCCCGGCCGACGGACGCTACGTCCTCGAGGTGCGGGACCTGCACCTGCGCGGGGGCGACGCCTTCGTCTACGCGTTGGACGTGCGCGAGAGCAGGCCGTGGTTCGAGCTCTTCGCCGACACCGACAAGACGCTCATCGCCCCGGGCACCACCGGGGTGCTCTTCGTCCGAGCCGTGCGGCACAACGGCTTCAACGGCGCGATCCAGCTGGCCGTGGACGGCCTGCCTGCCGGAGTGACGGCCTCGTGCGGCCGCATCCTTCCCGGCAAGGGACAGGATGCCTGCATCGTCTTCGAGGCGGCCACCGACGCGCAGCCGCTGGCGGCGCCGATCAGAATCCTCGGGAGCGGACGCCAGGAGGGGGATGAGTCGGCGCCGGAACGCACGGCCGACGCCGTGGTCTACCAGGAAACGTATTTGCCCGGCGGAGGCCGCGGTCACTGGCCTGTCGAGTCGCACGTCGTCGCGGTCTCGAAGCCGGCCGACATCCGGCGCGTGACCGTGGGCGAGACGGCGGTGCGGCTGGCACCGGGCGGGAGCACGACGCTCGACATCGAGATCGAGCGGGCCGAGGGGTTCACCGCCAACGTGCTGCTCGAGGTGACCTACGCCCACCTCGGCGGCGTCTTTGGCAACTCGCTGCCCGAGGGTGTCTCCGTGGACGCCTCGAAGAGCGAGACGCTCCTCACCGGGGGCAAGACGAAGGGGCGGATCGTGCTCCAGGCCGCCGCGAACGCGCCGGAGGCTCCCGAGCAGCAGTTCGTCGTCATGGCGAACGTCTCCCTCAACTTCGTGATGAAGCGCACCTACGGCAGTCAGCCGCTGTCGATCACGCTCGCCAAGTGACGCGGTCACCGTCGGGGCCCGCGCGCCGCACCTCGCCGGGTCAGTCGGCGACCCGCCCCTCGCTCCACCAGTCGGCGAGGAGCTCGAGCCGCTTGAGGTTCTTGACGACGTTCTCGTAGAGCCGCTGACTCTCCCGCACGCTCAGCCGCTCGACCCCCTCGACCCCGAGGGCGCGCAACTGGTCGTCGTACCTCGCCTTGAGGGCCCGGTCGAAGTCCGGATCGTTGCGGTGCTCGATCCTCCACTTGTGAAACTCGTAGGAATCGCGACCGGTCATGTAGTCCTTCACCCGTGCGAGTTCCTCGCGGGGCGTCGCGTCGGGACGGCCGAAGCCGCCGGCGAGCAGCGCCTTCTCCCGGGCGGTGAGCTTCCAGCTGAGGGACACCTCCACCGGACACTCGAACACGACGGTGCGGAAGAAGTCGCTGCCCCGACGGGTGTCGAAGAGCAGGTCCTGCAGATCGACCTGCTCGTCGTTGCGAAACGCCATCGTCCACGTGCGGGCGTTGGTGACGCCGATGAGCGGGGTCGTGATCGCCTGGAGGCCCGGCCGCAGGAGCCGGCTGCCGGCGTGCCACACGAGCCGGTCGAGCGGCGTGTCGACGGTGCCGACGCGGTCGAAGTCGATCTCGGTGCGGGCCCCCTGGCTGACGTTGTCGCGTATCTGCACCACGAGCACGCCCGAGGTGTTCGCCTCGAGCCAGTCGCTCATCTTCGAGAGCCACAGCGCCGAGAGGTTCACCCCGTAATTGTCGTAGTACGCGGCGTCGACCACCCGCCGCGGTGGCAGCGTGGGCAGGTTGATCGCCGGCGAGACCCACGGGAACGACGCGCTCATGCGGATGGCGGTCGTCACGCGGAAATCGTGCGCCTCCGGAAAGAGACGGAAGAACTCCACGGCCGACAGCGAGAAGACGTCGTCCTCCTCGTGGATCGACTCGTCGAAGTCGCCCCCCTGGATCGCCGGCCGCTCGATCTTGCGCGACGACGGCTCGATGAGCAGGCCGCCGACGTTCCGCGTGGCGAAGGCGAGATCGAGGTTGCTGATGAGCAGCCGCCGGCCGTCCTCGACCATCATCGGCGTGAAGACGAGCGACGGCCGCCAGCCGATGCGCTCGTCGGCGGCATAGGACTGCAGCGGCCTGGCGAGGGGGCTGCCGGGGCCGCCGGTCCAGCGGATCCATGTCTCTTCGAGCGTGCGCCCGCGGTCGCCCCGCTTCACGAACGGGCTCAACGTGCCGGGCAGATCGGCGAAGAGCATGCGTCCCGCGACGGCGTCGAGCTGGTCGGTCGCCATCCGGTCGACGAATTCCTCGACCGTCATGCCGTGCATGGCCGCGAAGTCGACCCGGCCGCCACGCAGCGATTCCGGCGACGGCGGGCGGAGCGACGTCGTGTAGTAGGATCCGCCGACCATGCCGCCGGAGGCCCCGGTGACGAGGCGCACGTGGTAGGGAAAGTCGGCGCCGAGGGTCGCCTCGAGCTTCCGCAGGACGACGGCCGTCCAGACGCTCGCGCGGATGCCGCCACCGCTGACGGTGACGATGACGAGCTTCGGCTTCCGCTGCCGCCACCGTGGTCCGACGAGCCCCTTCCACGCGAGCAGGACCTCCGTGTTGTTGAGCAGGCCCACCGCCTGCCACTGACCGACCACGCGTCCCTGGCCGGCCGCGGCGCGGGCGTCCGGTGCGGGATCGGCACGGCCGACGGGGCCGACCGGTGCGAGCGTCGCCCAGACGGCCCCGGCGGGAGTCCCTCGCGCCGGCGGCGCCGTCGCCCCCTGCGGCACCCGCTCGCCGATCGAGACGATCTCGAACACGCGTCCCTTCGTCAGCCCCGGACCGCTGGCGGTGCCCTCGCGGCCGTTCCAGCTGAGGATGACGCGGTCCGCCGGCCGCAATCGTCCGGCGTTGTAGAGCGCCACGGTCACCTCCGCGGCGCTATCCGCGAGGCTCCGGCCGGCGGCATTGACGACGTCGGGCAGGACGAAGAGGCCGCGGTCGTGGGCCGGCCGCAGGGTGAAGTCGTCGGCCGCCACCGCATCCGCGGGCTCGCGAGAGGGCACGGGGGGCGGCGTGGCGCGGATGGTCGCCTCGATCGCCTCGCGGCTCGGCAGGTACGCGGCGAAGGCCGGATCGAGACCGTCCGGTTCCGGAGGTGCCGCGAAAAACACTCCCACCGGCACGGCCGCTTCGGTGCGTGCATCCTCGAGCACGAGGCACTCGCCCGCCCGGTCACGGGCGTCGACCATCCCCCGCGAGTGCGGTGGTCCTTCGGCGTCGCGCGGGATCACCGGCACCGCGGGCCGCAGCGTGTCGAGATGGCAGCGTTCGAGCCACGACTGCATCGTGCGCAGCTGCGATTCGTCGAGCCGGGCGCCGTGCTCGGGCACCTCGAACTCGACGGTGTACTCGTCACGATCGCGGTGATGGCGCGCGGCCGTCACCACGCCGCGCCAGTGCATCGAGATGATCGCGTACTCGCCGCCGAGCGCCTCGTAGTCGGCGGCGAGTCCCTCGACCCGCAGTCCCAGGAGTTCGTCGGATGCGGGACCGTCCGCACCACCCCGACCCGTGATGAACTGGTAGGGCACCGGCGACCGTCGGGCATGCCGCCGCCCCGGTTCGTCGGCCGGGACGAGCACGTGCCCGGCCCCGCGGATGATCCCGTGCCGCACGGTGTGGAGCGTCTCGTACCGGAACCAGCGGAAGATCCGCCGGTAGAAGGGCTCCTCCGCCAGCGCGACGAGATCGTCGCCATCGACGCGGATCGTGAACCATTCCTCCGCCGTGAGCCTCAGGGCGTCGCCGACCACCGCGCGCAGCCGGCCGCGCGGATCCTCCACCGTGAGCGAGACGGCATGGCTGCCGTCGGGCCGGTCGCGCAGCGGCCCCATCGTGAAATACACCGTCGCGAGCCGCTCGCTGGACCCCTGCCGGGAGAGGCGGTCGAAATCCTCGGTCACGGCGCGGCTGCGGAGCTGCGCGGTCGAGGGAGTCGTGTCGCGGAAATAGTCGCGCGAGTCGAGATAGACGGGCAGGCCGTAGTAGGGCCCCATGTTCGGGAAGGATCCCTTGAACTCGTTGGGGGTCATGAAGAGGACGGCGCCGTTGAGCAGCACCGCGACGGCGACGAGCGCCACGAGCGAGAGCAGCGCGCTCTTCGGCCGCGCGAGGACCACGCTCGTCGCGACCGCCGCGACGAGCGCGAAGGCGATCGCGATCGAGCCGGCCGCCGGCATCGCCGACTGCCGGGCCTCGCCGAGGGCGGAGTAGGGAATGGCGAAGGCGAAGTAGCCGAGCAGCACCGTGAGCGGATAGAGGGCGGCGGGCTTCCGGGTCGCGATCCAGCCGAGCGTCGTCGAGCCGAGCGAGAGGAGCGCGAGGCCGAGCCAGACCGCCGCCACGATCGGGAAGCCTTCCGAGCCGCGACTCGCCGCGAGGGAGACGGCCGCGGCCACGGCGAGCCCGATGCCGCACGTGGCCCGCAGCGTGCCGTAGGGCACGCCCTGCCAGAGGGCGGCGAGCGTGCGCGAGCCGGAGAAGACGGCCGCGACGGCGGCCAGCGGCGCCACGAGCCATGCCGGCGCCGAGAGCACGTGGAGCGCGACGAGCCCCCAGACCGCCGCCACCGCGGCCTGCTGCTCCCGCAGCGTGCGGGCGCCGTGACCGATGGCGGCGTGGGTCGCCAGCCAGAAGATCACGAGCCAGCAGCAGAGCATCGCCCCCAGCGACGCGTAGCCCCGCAGCCCGGTCCAGATCGTCCGCGTGGCGTCGGGCGTCGTGACGAGCGTGACGGTCACCGAGGCGACGGCCAGCAGGCCGGCCACGGCCCACGCGGCGCGGTGGAGCCAGCCGGCCCGCAGCGTGCGGAGGATCCACGTCACGACGGTCGTGCGGATCGACCGACCGCGTGAGACGAACTCCTCGCGACGCCCGGCCGGCACGAGCCGCGGCAGCGCGGGGAGGCCGATCGCGAGGAGGCCGGCGACGGCCGCCTCACCGACCAGGATCACCAGCGGGAGCCAGGGCCACGATCCCCCGGCCCCCGGCGACCAGTCGATCCAGGCCGACGTGATCCGCGTCGGCAGCAGGAGCGTGGTGCCCGCATGGACGACGAAGAACACGGCCAGCGACCGGAGCCAGACGGGCCATGCCTGCGGCGTCTCCGAGGCCGTATGGCCCTGCGCGACGCCGCGGACGGACGCGGCGGCAGGCGTGGCGGCGAGCGCCGCGCGGATGTCGCGCTTGCGGTCGCTCCAGCCCGCGGCCGCCGCGGCCCACGAGGTGGTCCAGCAGGCGAGCACACACGCGACGACTCCGCCGAGGCAGGTTCCCACGAGCCACGGCAGCCGGTCCACGATGGCCTGCGGCTCACGTCGCAGCAGCGGGATGAACACCGTGGGCACGACCCCCACGAGCACCACGAGTCCGACGCTCTTCTCGAGCAGGATCGCCGGGGCGACGAGCAGCCGAAAGGTCTCCCCCTCGAGCAGGTCACCCGCTCCGTCGGCCGCCACGGGTGCGGCGCGGTCGCGTGCCGCCGCGGCGCGGGCCCGGGCCAGCCGGTCGAGCCGGCGGATGTCGGCGTTGGTGAGCGTCTCGAGAAACCCGTTGACCAGGGCCGTCTGGGCGGGCCGCGCGCGATCCGCCACCGTGTTGAGCCCGCGGAGGAAGCCGGCGACGTCGGCGAGCGACGTCCACCAGCCGCGACGCGACGTCCCGAGCGTGACGTAGTGGACGGTGATCGTCGCGAGCAGCAGCATCACCGTGGCGCCGAGAAGCACCTGCGTGAGCGGATCCTCGTCGAGAAACAGGCCCTCGAGACCGAAGCCCGCGCCGATCACGCCCCACACGACGAGCACGAGCGTCGCGGTGAGCAGGAAGTGGAAGGGATAGTCGACGCCCCACAGGAAGAACTCGCGGATCGGCTCGCGCCGGCCGATTCGCAGCCGCCACAGCAGGATGGCGAGGCCGACGCACAGGGAGAGCCGCACGAGGTCCATCGGGAAGGCGCCTGCCACCGTTTCGAGAGACGTTCGGCAAGGCCGCAGACGGCCAGACCGCGGACATTTTATCCCGGTTTGGTGGCGGGCGGCGGGTCGGGTAAGGTCTCGTTCGCTCGCGGCAACGGGGACGCCGCGGTGCATGTCGCCCCGCATCGCCATGCCACCCTTCGGCCGTTCCCTCCCGGTGGTTGTGTCGCTCGCCGGACTGTTCGCCGTCGCGGGCGCGGCCGCCGCGGAGCCGTCCACCACGGACTTCGTCGTCCCGGTCGTTTCCCCGCCGACGGCGGCCGCGCTCGAGACGGCGCGAGGCGAGGCTCGCAAGCGGCTCGCGACCCTGCGAGGGCTGTTCGCCGAACAGGCCATCGGCGTCGTGCTCTCGCGCGAACTCGATCTCGACGGCCTCGAGGCCGCGGTGTCGGCGACTGAAGCCGCCGTCCGGGAGGCGGAAGGCCCGCCGCTGGACACCCGCGTTCGGACGCTGCGACGCACCGTGCCGCCGTCGCTCCAGCCCGCGCTCGACGGCCTGCGGGCGTCGGTCGATCGGCTCGCCCGACTCGTCCGGCTCGCGGCCGACGACGAGGGTGTCGCGCGCGCGTCGCTCGCGACGCTGGCACGGCACGTGGCCGATCCCGGGCGGCGACGCACGCCGGAGGGTGAAGCGGAGGTGCGCGCGGCTTTCGCGCGGGCAGCCGCGCTCCTGCCGGACGACGTGGTGGCCCCGCTCCGCCGCCGTCTGTCGCATCCAAACGACGTGGGCTTCGTGCATCGCGATTTCATCGCCCACCTCGCCCGGCAGCGGATCGATCAGCCCCTCTCGTTCGCCAGGCGGGTCGAGGGGGCGTGGATCACCGGCACGGGCCACGTGACCGTCGATCTCTCCGCGACGGTGGCGGAGAGCATCGGCGAGAATCGCCTCGACATCCACGCCCGTGGCGCCGGCACGATCACCGCGACCGCGGACCGCCGGCGGGTGCACGTGCGGGCGTCGGCCCGGCCGACCGTCACCTGCACGCAGACGGTCCACATCCTGCCGCGATCGATCGCCGGCGACACGCCGGACGTGTCGGCGACGTTCCGGACCGATCTCGTGGGCCTCGGCATCGACGGCGTGCTCGGCCGCTGTGGCCTCGTGCAGCGGCTCGCAGGCCGGGCGATCGGCGACGCGCTGGCCGCCAACGACCCGCGCGTGGCCGCGACACTCGAGGAGGCGGTCCGCGACCGGGTGCGCGAGGAAGGTCTCCAGTTGGCCCACCGCGTCAACGGGCTCCTGCGATCGACGGTATGGGACCAGCTCCGCGCGGTGGACTACGAGCCTTCCGTCGCACTCCACGACGACGCGGCGGGCATCTGGAGCGAGACGACCTACGCCCACCACGACGAACTTGCCTCGCTGACGCCTCGGCCGGCGCTCAGCCCCGGCGCGAGGCACGACGTCGTGCGCTGGGTGCACGAGTCGGCCGTGACGAACGCCCTGGGCGGACTCGCGGCGGCGACCGTGGACGAGGCGACGGTGCGCGGCCTCTGGGAGACGCAGTTCAAACTGTCGAGCCCCGAGTGGGAGGCCCTCCCCGGGGGCCGCGAGCCCGCGTCGATCCTGCTGGCCGATCGCGATCCCATCGCGGTGCGTTTCATGGGAGATGGCATCGCGCTCGACGTGCGGGCGACCGCCTGCCACCTCGACGGCAGGCGGGTGGACGCGGGGACACGCCACTTCCGCATCCGCTACCGCGTGCAGGACGGGCCGACGGGTCTCGCGCTGGTGCGCGACGAGATCGAGTTCGCGGACGACGTGCCCGCCGACGCCCGACAGGTCTGGGAGCGGGTGCTCCCCCTCTTCTGCGGCCGCGAGGTCCTCCCCCTGCCGCGCTTCCCGAATCGCAAGGCCCGGCAGGTGTTTCGGCTGGCCCGCCTCGAGGCCGCCGACGGCTGGCTCATCGTCGGCCTCGAGCGGGCTTCGGACGCAGCCCCCGTCGACGACGGCCGGAGCGCACGAGCCGACGGCGGGGTGCACCGATGAGCGCGTGGAGGCTCGGCGGGGCGAGGCTGGACCGCCGGCACATGACGGGCATGGCGGCGGCTGCGAGGGTCGCCTGCCTCGTCGCGACGCTGCGGCTGCTCGTGCCGGCGGCCGCCGCCGAGCCGACGTCCCGCGGGCCCGATCCCGCCGACGGGGTCGCCGCTCGCTTCGCCTCGATGCGGCTCCTGCTGTGCTTCATGGGCAAGGGGTCGAGCCTCCCCTACGACGCGGGCGTGCTCCACGAGGCACACGCCCGGATTCCCGCGCTGCGCGAGGGCCGGACGGTGGTCGCCGGCAACAGCAGCGGCTCGATCCCCGCCGCCTACTTCTGCTGCCACGATTTCTCCACCGCCTCCGTGCGGCACGCCGAAGAGCGACTCAAGTCGGGCAATCGCGATGCCGTGCGGAAGATGGAGGACGTGGACGACAAGATCGCCAAGTTGTCGCGCGGCCTCGGCACCGAGATCGACCACATGGCACTGGCCGAGTTCGTCGCCTTCGCGCTCGGCGTGCCGGCGTGGCAGGACGCCCGCTCCATCGACGAGATCGTGCGGCGCAGTTCCGCGCGGCCGCGGTTTCCGTGCCTCATCGTCGCCTGCAACAAGGAGGTGCTCGAGGACGTGCATCCCGACGGCGGCTTCACGCCGGGACGGCTCAAGGAGATCGACTACGACACGCTCGCCGTGTCCTGGAAGCCGGAGGTGCACGCCTGGTACCTGCGGCATCCCGACCGCTTCCGTCGCGACCATCCCGATCTCGTCCTCACCCCCGAGCGGCGCATCGGCCGGGCGGTGACCTATTTCGTGGACCGGTCGCTCTACGACCTCCTGTCACGGATCCCGCCCGAGGAGCGGCAGGCGGACCTGCGGCTCATGCTCGATCCCGCCGACGTGGCCCTCGCGATCCTCGCCTCGGCGTCGGAGCCCACGTACTTTCCGGCCGTGCCCGACCCGCGGCCGGAGCGGATCCTGGCGGCCGACCGCACGAACGTCCTCGGCGCCGTCCGTCGGCGGACGTACTACGGCGGCTACATCGTCTCGCTGCCGGCGCAGGACGTGCGCCGGATGCTTCCCGGCATCCGTGTCCTCGGCACGGGCTGGCGGCACAATCCCCTCTTCGCCCGCACGCTCCTGAAGAACTGGCTGCTCGCCGACTGCGAGCGGGTCGCCTTTCTCGCGGAGTGGTGGGCCGACATGGAGGTCAACCCCGACCGGGAATTCGTCAGCCACATGGAGAACCGTGACACGACCGGCGCCGAGGAGTTCGCGTACGGCCTGCGCCGGGCCCGGGAGGTCTTCGATCGCGACGAGTGCCTACCCCCGTTCGTGACGCGGCCGCGCTTCGACCGGCCGGCCGCCGCGGCGATCATGCCCGCGGAGCCGTCCGACGACATGGTCGAGGACGGGGCGGACGCCCCCCGCGACCGCCCGCTCCGCACCCTCCGCGGCCTCGGGCCTCTCCTCGCCCCATGACCGCCTCCACGCCCCATCTCAACGACCCGGTCACCCGGCACATGCGGACCGACCCGGCCCGCCTGCTCGTGCACCAGACCGTCGGTGACGCGATCGCCTCAGCACGGTCGTCACCCCCGGGCGGACGCATCATCTACTTCTACGTCGTCGACGAATCGGGTCGCCTCGAGGGCGTCGTGCCGACGCGGCGGCTCCTCCTGAGCGCCGACGCGACGCCACTGGCCGACGTCATGGTGCGGAAGGTGGTCGGCATCCCCGCCTCGGCCACCGTGCTGGAGGCCTGCGAGTTCTTCCTGCTCCACCGGCTGCTCGCCTTTCCCGTGCTCGACGACGAGCGGCGACTCCTCGGCGTGGTCGACGTCGATCTCTACACCGAGGAGCTCGCCGACCTCGACCGCCGCGAGGACACCGACGACCTCTTCCAGCTCATCGGCGTGCACTACCAGGACTCGCAGCAGGCCTCGCCGCTGGCCGCCTTCCGCGGCCGTTTCCCGTGGCTCGTGGCGAACATCGTCGGCGGCATCGTGGCGGCCGTCCTCTCGGGGGTGTTCGAGCGGGAGCTCACGAAGGCGGTGTCGCTGGCGCTCTTCATTCCGGTGGTGCTCGCGCTCGCCGAGAGCGTGAGCATCCAGTCGGTGAGCCTGGCGCTCCAGATGCTCCACGGCCGTCAGCCGACGCTGGCCGGGATCGCCCGCGCCCTCCGCGTGGAGTCGGCCACCGGCGCGCTCCTGGGCCTCGCGAGCGCCGTGGCCGTCGCAGCCGTCGCGGTCGTCTGGCTGCGCGACGCGACGCTCGGCGCGTGCATCCTCGGCGGCATCACCGGCGGCGTGACGGTGGCGGCGGTCATCGGCGCCGCGATGCCCAACATCCTCCGGTTCTTCGACCGCGAGCCGCAGGTGGCCGCCGGCCCGATCGCCCTGGCCGCCACCGACATGGCCACGCTGACGATCTATTTTTCGATCGCGCGGTGGCTGCTCGGCTGAGCGTCGCGACCCGCATGCACCCTGCCGCCCTGCCCCCGGACGACCTGCTTCGCGACTGCCACGAGTCGCGCACCCGTCGCGGCGGCCCGGGAGGGCAGCATCGCAACAAGGTCGAGACCGCCGTCGTGCTCGTGCATCACCCGACCGGCATCGTGGCCGAGGCCTCCGAGCGCCGGTCGCAGGCGGAGAATCGCGCGGCTGCGATCCGCAGGCTGCGTGTGCGGCTGGCGCTCGAGCACCGCACGACCCCCGCAGCGGAGCCCTCGGCCCTCTGGCGCAGCCGGTCGCACGGCGGCAGGCTCGCCGTGGCCACCGATCACGACGACTACCCCGCGCTCCTCGCCGAGGCGCTCGACCGGCTCGAGGCGGCCGGCGGACGCGTCGCGCCCGTCGCCACCCTGCTCGGCGTGTCCACGTCGCAGCTCGTCGGCCTCTTTCGCCAGGTTCCCGCCGCGTGGACGACGCTCAACGACACGCGGCGACGCCACGGCATCGCTCCGCTCAGGTGACGGGCGCGATCCCGCCGCCAACGCACGGAGCGCGGAGAGCGATGGAGACGCAGGTCACGGCCGCGGCCCCACTTCGCCGTCACGCTGGAATGCCAGCCAGTCGGCGGCGTAGGCGGCGTTGATGAGCCACGACGCACCGGAGCGATCGCCCGTGAAGTCGGCGTATGGTGCGACCTCGAGGGTCTGGTAGCCGCCGCTGGCGGCGTCCCAGCTCGCGCCGAGGTGGCCCTGGTCCACCGCCAGCTCGACGAGCCGCACCGGCCCCGGACGGGGATCGGCCCCCGGGGGCACGCGCGCGGCGAACGAGTGGCGCAGGAACGACAGCACCAGCGGCCATGTCTTCTCGCCGGGACCGTGACCGGTCTTCGGCTCCACGGCCATGTTCCAGACGGCGTCGTGCCGGCGACGGATCGTCGGCACCACGGCGAGGTTTTCCTCGCGCGAGGGCCGGGCGAGAAAGTGGTCGTCCTCCCCGAAGATCACGAGGCCCGGCACCCGCGCCGCCCGGGGCTGATAGACCTGGAACGTGATGCCGGGACGCATCGACACCCAGCCCCAGACGCGGTCGGGCTCCCGCGCCGCGAAGACCGCCGAGAAGCCCGTGCCGTTCGAGTGGCCGTAGAGAAACAGTGGGGCATGCTCGAGCTCGGGATGCCCGCTCGTCATACCGAACGCGCGCAGGCGCTCGGCGAGAAGACCGTGCGGCCAGAAGCCACGCTGCACGGGATTGCCGATGAACGCGACGAGCGCCAGCTGCAGCTCGCGGGCGAGCACGCGCAGGTCGCGGCGCCGGAAGAGGCTCTCGCCGCTGCCGTGGCCGGACATCACGACGACGCCCTTCACGACCGGCACGTCGTCCGGCAGCCACAGGTCGAACCGCACCTCCTCGCGCGATCCCTCCCCCTTCGTCCGCACGGCCTCGCG
>Ga0129333_10004698_pt1 | contig 12773 bp, 11 predicted proteins | sample CPB6_08_DNA_FD_94474 | JGI IMG/M metagenome (GOLD analysis project Ga0129333, IMG submission 94474) | Freshwater to marine salinity gradient microbial communities from Chesapeake Bay, USA - CPBay_Sum_0.6_0.8_DNA | ecosystem: Environmental > Aquatic > Marine > Coastal | place: USA: Chesapeake... | reverse complement strand
TAGGCGATCGCATCGGCGAGGTTTGCGAGCTGCGCCTCGAGCCCGGGCTGCGTACGTTGCAGGAATCGTTCGCCGAGTTCGCCGAGCTCGCGTGCGTGACTCGCCGAGCAATGCTTGAGAACGCCTTCGCGGGTCTCGTAGGTAAGGTTGAGTCCGGGAAACTCCGCGTAGCGCTCCTCGAGCAAATCGACTACGCGTAGCGACTGCAGGTTGTGTTCGAAGCCGCCGAATTCCCGCATGCACTCGTTGAGCGCATCCTGACCCGCATGCCCGAAGGGTGTATGTCCGAGGTCGTGCGCGAGACAGATCGCCTCGGTCAGTGCCTCGTGCAGCCCGAGTGCTCCGGCGATGGTGCGACCGATCTGCGCGACTTCGAGCGAATGCGTCACGCGAGTGCGGTAGAGGTCGCCCTCGTGATTGACGAACACCTGCGTCTTGTAGACGAGACGACGAAAGGCGTTCGAATGGATGATGCGATCACGGTCGCGCTGGAATTCACCGCGCATCTCGGGTGACGGCTCGGCGTAGCGTCGGCCACGGGAGGTGGCTTCGTGTGCCGCCCACGGTGCTAGCGTAGCGACACGCGCGGCATCGATGGTTGTCATGCGAGATGTTCCGCGAGTGTCGCGGCGAGCGCGTCCTGCGAATAGTCGCCCGTGACTCGGGCCTTGCCGATGCCGTCCATGAGCACGAGACGCACTCGTCCGTCTTTGACTTTCTTGTCGTGACCCATCGCCTCGAGCGCAGCCTGAATCGTGATCTCACCGCGCGGCCGTGTCGGCAGACCGAGGCGTTGCAGCAGCATTTCGATTCGAGAAAGTTCGTTCGCCGGCAAGATATCGCAGTGGTATGACATGGATGCGGCCATCACGAGGCCTGCCGCCACCGCCTCGCCATGCAGAAAGCGTGCATATCCGGTCGCACTTTCGATCGCATGACCGAACGTATGACCGAGATTGAGCAGTGCACGATCGCCCTGCTCATGCTCGTCGCGCGTGACAATCTCGGCCTTGATGGCACAAGAGCGGTACACGGCATGGGTCACAGCAGCTGCATCGAGCTCGAGCAGGCGCTCGACATTGCTCTCGATCCAATCAAAGAATTCAGCATCGCAGATGAGGCCATATTTGACGATCTCTGCGAGTCCAGCGCGAAGTTCGCGCGTCGGTAAGGTACGAAGCGTCTCGATGTCGGCGACCACCGCGCGTGGCTGGTGGAAGGCGCCGATCATGTTCTTGCCTAACGGATGATTGACGCCGGTCTTGCCGCCGACCGATGAGTCGACCTGCGCGAGTAACGTCGTCGGAATCTGCACGAACCCGATCCCACGCTGGTAGCAGGCGGCTGCGAAGCCGGCCATGTCACCGATCACGCCACCACCCAGAGCGACGATGAGATCGTCGCGCGCAAAACGATGTTGCAGCAGGGCGTCGAAAATGAGCGAGACGGTGGCGAGCGTCTTGTGCACCTCTCCATCCGGCAGCACGATATCGTACGTCTCGCGCCCCCGACGCGCCGCGTGAATGGCGGCGGCGTAGCGCGGCCCCACAACGGAGTTGGTGATCACGCCCACCTTGCGCGCCGTGAGCAGCGAACCGAGCCATGCCGAATCGCGCAGCAGCCCCGCGCCGATGTGGATCGGGTAAGAGCGCTCACCGAGCGCGACTTGCAGGGATTGCGGCGCGGACATGCCAGAGAAAGTATACGCGGGGCGATCGCGGGGGAACTTCAGCGGCGGGGCAATTGTCCGAGGATCCGCGCAGCCACCCGCGCAACCTGCATGCCATCCGTGCGGACGGTGAGGGTGGCCACGGACGCATAAAGTGGCGCGCGCTGGACCATGAGCTCGGTCAACTTCCCTGCGGGATCGGTGGTGCCCGCCAGTAGGGGCCGGTTTTCGCTTCGGCGTACCCGCGCCGCCTGATGTACGACCGAGGTCTCGAGATACACGACAAAACCCCGCTCCAAGAAGAGTTTGCGGTTCTCCTCGAGCAGCACGGCGCCACCCCCCGTGGACAGGACGATGCCATCGTCGGCCAGCAGCTCCGCGATGACGTCGCGCTCGCGCAGCCTGAACCCCGCCTCACCCTCTTTTTCGAAGATGAGCGGAATATCGACGCCCGTACGACGCTCGATCTCTGCATCGGAGTCGAAGAAAGGCCGGCGCAGCATGCGGGCGAGCTGCTTGCCCACCGCCGACTTTCCCGAGCCCATCGGCCCGACGAGGATGATGTTCCGCTGTGCCGTCATGTCTCCGTCCTGACGAGACAAGACTAACCGAAGCACGGGCAGCGCTGCGATGCGGCACTCGACCACGACCTTCCGGTAACATGCGAAGGCCGTGACTCGTCCCCTGCTGAAACTTGCTTATCTGGCTGCAGCCGGGCTCGCGATCGCGATTCTCGTCGTCGTCGCTCTGATCTCGGGCGCCTATCTTTATCTACAACCGTCCCTGCCGACCGTCGAAGCGATGCGGCAGATCGAACTGCAGGTACCCCTGCGCGTGTACTCGCGTGACGGCCAGATGATCGCGCAGATCGGCGAGCAGCGACGCATCCCCGTGACCTTCGAACAGGTTCCACCGATGGTGCGTCAGGCGTTCATCGCCGCCGAGGACGATCGCTTCTTCGAACATGCCGGTTTCGACTATCAAGGCATCCTGCGTTCGCTGTTCGTCAACTTACTGCCGGGCTCGCGACTCGAGGGTGCGAGTACGATCTCTCAACAGACGGCAAAGAATCTGTTCTTGACCAACGATCGTACGTGGAGGCGCAAGGCGCAGGAAATGTTCCTCACCTATCGCATCGAACAGGAATTCACCAAGGAAGAGATTCTCAGTCTATATCTGAACGTCATACATTTCGGAAAACGCAGCTACGGTGTCGCGGCGGCCGCCGACCTTTATTTCGGCAAGACGCTGGACCAACTCACCCTAGCCGAAGCGGCAACGCTCGCGCGAGTGCCGCAGGCACCCTCGCGATTCAATCCCATCAATAACCCCAAGGCTGCAGCCCAGCGTCGTGGATACGTGCTACGGCGCATGCGCGAACTCGGTTTCATCGATCGCGAGGCGGAGCAGCGCGCAGCCGCCGAGAAAATCCGCGCCCGCGAACATGTTCGCTCGTCCGAAGTCGAGGCTCCGTACATCGGCGAAATGGCACGCCTCGAACTCGTACAACGCTTCGGTGTGGCAGCGCAGAACGAGGGCTACCGGATCTACACCACCATCGAGCCCGCACAGCAGCTCGCAGCCAACGAGGCGGTGCGGGTCGGTCTGCTCGACTACGACCGACGACACGGCTGGCGCGGTGCGAAGACCCAAGTCGAAGTGCCTGGGGACAACGACGAAAACCGTCTCGAGGACTTGCTCGAGGATGCGCCGACGAGCGGTCCAGTACAGCCTGCGATCGTCCTGTCGGTGCAGCAAAAGACAGCGCGGGTGTACGTACGCAGCATCGGTATCGTCACACTCGAGTGGGAGGGGCTCTCGTGGGCGCGCCCTAAAGTAAACGGCAAGCTCGGCAAAGCGCCGAAAAGTGCCACCGAGCTCCTCACCCGCGGCATGGTGATCCACGTCACGCTGACTCCGAAGCCGCAGCTCGCCCAGATTCCCGAGGCAGCCGCAGCTCTCGTCGCGTTGTCGCCGAAGGACGGTGCGATCACCGCTCTTGTCGGTGGCTTCGATTATTTCGATCCGGCCGCCGGCAAGTTCAATCGTGCCATCCAGGCGAAGCGGCAACCCGGCTCCGGATACAAGCCGTTTCTCTACTCTGCGGCGCTCGAGAACGGCTTCACGCCCGCCTCGGTGGTCCTCGATGCACCATTCGTGATCGACGATCCGCGCATGGAAGAAGCGTGGCGGCCGGAAAACTCGAGCGGCGACTTCGAAGGTCCGATGCGTCTGCGTGAGGCACTCGTCAAATCACGCAATCTCGTATCGATCCGCGTACTGCAAGCGATCGGTATGGGGCCGGCGATCGCGTATACCGAACGCTTCGGTTTCGAGCGCGCCAATTTGCCACGCAACTTGACGCTCTCGTTAGGCACGATGAGCGCGACGCCGCTGCAAGTGGCTACGGGTTACGCCGTTTTCGCCAACGGCGGACATCGTATCCAGCCATGGTTCATCGAGCGCATCGAAGACCCTCAAGGTAAGGTGGTATTCGAGGCGGCGCCGCGACGTGTGGCACCGCAGTGTGACCCCGCGGAGGTCGCCCCGAGCATCGAGTCCGCCGAAGAAAAAGCAGATACCGCGCCGCTTGCGACTGCAATGCAACAACCTGCCTGCAATCTGCCGACCACGCAGGTCGCGCCACGCGTCATCAGCGCGCAGAACGCTTGGCTCATGACCGACATGCTGCGCGAGGTCATCACGCGCGGCACGGGGCGTCGCGCTCTTGCGCTCGGCAGACGCGACATCGCCGGCAAGACCGGCACCACGAACGAAGCGCGCGACACCTGGTTCAACGGTTACAACCCCAACCTCGTCGCCTCGGTGTGGGTGGGCTTCGACCAGTCGCGCCCGCTCGGCGAAGGCGAGGAAGGCAGCCGGACCGCGGTTCCCATCTGGACCAACTTCATGGCGGGTGCGCTGAAGGGAACGCCAGATCTCCCTTGGCCAGTACCGGGCGGTCTCGTTCAGGTGCGGATCTCGCCGGTGAGCGGCGAAGTCGCGAGTGCCGACGATCCTGAGGCGATTTTCGAAACTTTCATGGCCGATCGCCTGCCGACGGGCGGTGTACTCGGCGATCTGCAAGCCAACCCCTCGCGCCGCCCTTCTGACGCCGCGGCGACGGAGCCCCTCTTTTGAAGAAGTTGCCACCCCGTGCAGAAAACCTCAGGCGCGCACTCGCACAGGAGGCGGCGCGCGTGATGGCAGAGCACGGTGTGCGCGATTTTCTCTTCGCCAAGCGCAAGGCAGCAGAGCGTTTCGGCGTGGTCGATGGTGCGGTGCTACCGCGCAACACCGAAATCGAGGAGGCACTGCAGGAATATCAAAGATTATTCGGTGGCGAGGCGCATCTCGAATCATTACAAGCGCAGCGTGAAGTGGCACTCGACGTGATGCGTCGGCTCGAAGAATTCCAGCCACGGCTCGTAGGCCCGGTGCTGCATGGCACAGCGACATCTCACGACGATGTCATGCTGCATATCTTTGCGGACCGGGCGGAAACGGTGACGTTTCGTCTCATGGATCAAGGAATTCCTTTCGAAGTCGGCGAGCGCCGAACGCGCCTCAATCCGGAGCGCGTCGTGCAACAACCCGCTCTGCGTCTCGAAATCGACGGCCAACCGGTAGAGATCGTGGTCTTCCCGCTAGATGGCATCCGCCAAGCGCCGGTAAGTCCGGTCGACGGCAAGCCGATGCGTCGCGCCGATCTGCACGAAGTGGAATCGATGGTGGACGCCGCCTACTCGGCGGGTGACTCGCGCGATGCGATGCGCCGTTAGGTGCGCTTGCCGATCGGCACGTAATCGCGCTTCACCGGCCCGGTGTAGAGCTGACGCGGTCGGCCGATCTTGTAGGCCGGATCGCTGATCATTTCCTGCCAGTGCGCCACCCAGCCGGCGGTACGCGCGATCGCGAACATCACGGTGAACATCGAGCGCGGAATACTGAGCGCGCTGTAGATGATGCCCGAGTAGAAGTCGACGTTCGGATAAAGCTTTCGCGAGATGAAGTAATCGTCTCTCAGCGCAACTTCCTCGAGACGTTGTGCGAGCTCGAGGAGCGGATTGTCGGCGCGACCCATCTTCGCAAGTACCTTGTGGCACATCTCGCGGATGATCTTCGCCCGCGGATCGAAATTCTTGTACACGCGATGGCCGAAGCCCATCAGTCTCACGTTGCTCGCCTTGTCTTTCACCTGCGCGAGGAACTTCGGGATGTTGTCTACCGAGCCGATCTCCTCGAGCATGTCGAGCACGGCCTCGTTGGCGCCGCCGTGCGCCGGTCCCCAGAGTGCCGATACACCGGCCGAAATGGCGGCATACGGATTGGCACCGGTCGAGCCTGCAAGACGTACGGTCGACGTACTCGCGTTCTGCTCGTGGTCCGCATGCAGGATGAGCAGCAGATCGAGCGCTTGGGCCGCGAGCGGATCGACGTGGTACGGCTCGCAAGGCACGGCGTAATACATGTGCAGCAGGTTGCTGCAATAGTCGAGATCGTTGCGCGGATAAATGAAAGGCTGCCCGCACGCACGCTTGTAGGCCGCAGCTGCGATCGTCGGCAGCTTGGCGATGATTCGGTGCATGAAGATTTCACGATGGCGCGGGTTATTGATGTCCATCGAGTCGTGATAGAACGCCGACATCGAGGCGACGATCGCGCTGACCATGGCCATCGGATGCGCGTCGTAATGAAAGCCGTTGTACATGCGCAGCAACGATTCGTTGATCATCGTGTGTCGCTGGATGCTGACGCTGAAGTCCGCAAGCTGCTTCTGATCGGGCAATTCGCCGTTGTTGAGCAGATAAGCCACTTCGATGAAAGAGCTTTGTGCGGCGAGCTGTTCGATCGGGTAGCCGCGATAGAGCAGCACGCCCTGATCACCATCGATGTAGGTGATCTTGCTCTCCGTGCTCGCCGTCGCCATGAACCCGGGATCGAAGGTGAAGACCCCGTGATCTTTGGTCAGCGCAGCGATGTCTACCACGTCGGGGCCGATGCTTCCGGAGCGGACCGGCAGCTGGCTCGTCTTGCCCGAGGCGAGATCTTTCAGTTCGAATTTCTTGTTGGACATGGCGTGAAAATCGTGGTGAAAATCGTCGCGGGTTCGCGACGAGTTGTGACAAAAATCGCACGGTGTACGGTCATAATCAAGGCGGAACCTACCGTTTTTTCCTACTCGACCACCTTGTAGTACGCACCGGATTCGAGCTTTCGGTCGGGATAGAGTCCGTTGATCAGCATCAGCTCTTCCTTCTGGTACTTCTCGACCGGCATGGCGGCGGCGTACTGCTCGAGCCGTGTCTCCTCGGTCGCCCTCTGGACACGCAGCCGGAAAGGCTCGGCCAGCGGGTACTCGGAGGGTTTGAGCCCGCGCAGTGTTTCCGCGACCGATCGGAACAGGCCATCGGACTCGGGAACACCATTACGCGAGGAGCGACTCGCGCCGGCGAAAATGTAGGCGCTCTTGTCGCGGTACAACACCGTCCAGCGGACCGGCCCCGCCCCGTTGTCGAGCGGTGAACCCGAAGATGTGCGCACGGTGTAGCCCGGCATGCCATTGACGGTGATGGACTCGCCGCCGGCGAGCGACGCACCCCGCAGCTGCGACAGCAAGAATTCGCGCGGACCCTGGGTCGGCGGATACGTTTCCAAGGTGATCCGCATCACCGTGTCTTTGTTCGGAGTATGGGCGATCAGTGCATCGCGCTGATTGTCCACCGTCCAAGCACGCGGGAATGCGATCGTGATGCCGAGTTCGGCGTGGTAGAGGCGATTGTCGCGAACGATGCCCTGTGCTCGGCTCGACCCGTAGGTCAGGCCGTCGATGGCCTTCATATAACGATCGCGATTGTCGAGCCACCCTCCCGACGGGCCATTTTCGAGCTTGGTCGAGACCTTAGCCGCCTGCACGGCACGGGCGTCGGGGGCCGGGTGGGAAGAGAAGAGTCCATGATAGATCCGCGGCTCACGACCTTCGGCGCGGGCGCGATCTATCTCGAAACGCTCACCGCGGCGGAACATCTCGAACACCTCGCCCATGGCCTCGGGTCGGTAGCCGGCACGGGTCGAGTACTGCAAGCCGATGCGATCGGCCTCGAGTTCGGCCTCGCGACCGTAACCCTGCATCCACGCGTTGGCACCGAGATTCGCAAGATCGGCGACGGCACTCGAGCCGGTATAGATAGCCGCTGCCGCCGTGGCGAGCGTGGCGAGCACGCCGCGCGTCATGCGTTTTTGCGGGTGTTTGGCGGTGACGTGGGCGATCTCGTGTCCCAACACCGAAGCGAGCTCGGCTTCGGAATTCAGCTGGATCAGCAATCCGCGATGGATGTACACGTAACAACAGCCCGTCGTGAACGCATTGATCGAGTCGTCGTCGAGCACGACGAACTTCCACTCCTCGTCGGGCAGACTGCTCTGCCGCGCCACCCGCTGGCCGATCTCGCTCACGTAATCCTGCAGGGCTTGGTTTTCGTAAACTCCGTAGGCCTTGAGGATCTGCTCGTGCGCCTTGCGCGAACTCGAGCTCTCCTGCGACTTGCGCTTGCCGGAGGACTGCGCCTCACCCGCAGGCGCAACGCACACCACGGCAAGGGCGGCGAGCAGCAGGGTGATGGAGCGCAGCATCTTCACGTTCGAGTTCACGTTCGAGAATTCCTCAGCGTCGGCTTTTCACCGACGGATTTACGACGAGAGGACGCTAGCAGAAGTTCCGACGCCCAAAAACAAAGAGGCGCCCCTGGGGCGCCTCTCGGTCAGCACACCACTTCGGTGGCGGGGTCAACGAGTGGCCGCAGCCGCGTACTTCTTGCGGAATTTGTCGACGCGACCCGCCGTGTCGACGATCTTCTGCTTACCCGTGTAAAACGGGTGGCAACTCGAGCACACTTCGAGCGACAGGTCCTTGCCACTCGTCGAACGGGTCTTGAACGAGTTGCCGCAGGAGCAGGACACCGAGATTTCCGTGTAGTCCGGGTGGATCGAAGGTTTCATGGCAATTTCCCGTGCAAATTCCCGACACGATCGGGGCGAAAAAGGGCGCGCATCTTAAGCGCTGGACGCGGTTTTCCACAAGGCCGCCTGGATCGCCTTGACCGGAGAAGCCACCAAAGCGAGAAAATCTGTGGATAACTCTGTGGAAGGTGCGCCGACCATGTTCGGTATTCGGCGTTTTTCCGCCTTTGCAACCCGATGATCAAAAAATTAAATCGCTTTTTTATATATATAAATCAATCAGTTACAGTATATTTATTGTAATGAAAATGAAAAAATCGTGCAATTAGCACTCCCGCCGGGGTTTTTCGCCTCTTGTGCATACTTTGTCTGACCCTCAGGGGCCAGCCGTCGAAGGCAGGAATTCAACCAGCAGATCATTCAGATAGCGCAATCCGAATCGGGTAGGCCGCACTCGAACCGGCGCGGTATCGAACGACGCACCATTGAACGACGCCCCGTCGAAAGAGACGAGCCCGCGATCGGCCAGCGCGGTGAGCGTCTGCGCGATAGTCGGAAAACCGAGCCCGGTCCGCCGCTCGAAGTCCGCGACCACGAAGCCCTCAAGCAACCGCAGAGCATTCAACATGAATTCGAACGGTCGTTGCGCGGGATCCACGTCTCGCCAAATCAGTGTCGCGCCCGCTTCGCGCTGATAGCGTCGCGGTTCGCGCTGCTGCGTGCTGCGCCTGACGATGAATGCGCCGATTGCGGGATCGAAGCCGCTCAACTTGCCGTGCGCACCGGCACCGACGCCGAGGTAATCGCCGAACTGCCAATAAAGTACGTTGTGTGCAGAGCGCCCACCCTCGCGCGCGTGAGCCGATACCTCGTAATGACGGTAGCCCGCGATGGCGAATGCCTCGCTCGCCGCCTCGAGCATGCGCTCGGTCGTCTCGTCGGAAGGAAGTCGGGATGGCGGACGAGCCGCAAACGCTGTCCCCGGCTCGAGCGTGAGGTGGTAATGCGAGATCTGCGTTGGCTCCAAGGTGATCGCCGTGCGCACATCGAACATCGCGCGCTCGACATCCTGTGCGGGCAGTCCGTACATCAGATCGAGATTGAAGTTCGACAGTCCTGCCGCTCGCAGTTCTTCCACCGCCTCTCGCGTGTCATCCGGTGAATGGATTCGACCGAGCGCGTGCAACGCCTCGGTGTCGAAACTCTGCGCGCCGAGCGAGACGCGATTGATTCCTGCGGCAGCGTACTCTGTAAAACGACCGCGCTCGATCGTTCCTGGATTCGCCTCGAGCGTGACCTCGGCATCGGCGAGGATACCGATGTTGCGGCGTACGAAGTTGAGTACACGACCGATCGCGTCCGGCGAGAAAAGACTGGGGGTGCCCCCGCCCATGAATATCGTCGCGACTTTGCGCCCGCCGATCAGGTTCGCCTGCGTTTCGATCTGATGCTCGAGATCATGCTGCAGATTTCGCACATACGAGTCTTCGGGCACGCCGTCGCGGCCCGCCACGTCATCACGCAGTGCAAAGGAATTGAAATCGCAGTACGGGCACTTGCTGACACACCACGGAAAATGCAGATAAAGACCGAGTGGAATCTCAGCGCCGGTCGGGGCTGTGCTCATCGCGGCGCGCTTCGCCATCGTCCGATGAGATCGCGCAGCGCCGCACCGCGGTGACTGTGCACATGCTTCTCGGCCGACGGCAACTCCGCCACGCTGCGCGACTCGCCGAGCGGAGCGAACACCGGGTCGTAACCGAAACCGCCGGTACCGCGCGGCACATCGAGGATGCATCCCTCCCAGGCGCCGCGCCCGAGGAGAGGCTGCAGATCGTCAGCCGATCGTACGAGCGCGATCACGCAGCGGAATCGTGCATGGCGAGCCGACTCGGGCACGTCTTGCATAGCAACGAGCAATTTTTTGAGATTGGCGAGATCGCCTGCGCCCTCGCCTGCATAGCGTGCCGAGCGCACACCCGGAGCGCCGCCGAGCGCGTCGACCTCGAGCCCTGAGTCATCGGCCATGGCCGGCAGGCCGCTGAGTGCCGCGGCATGACGGGCTTTGAGGATCGCGTTGTCCTCGAAAGTCTCGCCGGTCTCCTCGGGCGGCTCGATGCCAAACGAGGCTTGCGTGATGAAATCGAAGCCGAGCGGTCCGAGCAGTTCGGTGAACTCGCGAATCTTGCCGGCGTTACCGGTAGCGAGAACGACCCGCACGACGTCCTGCATTCAGCGTTGCGGTGACTGTGCGAGCGCATCGCGCTGCAGCACGTGCAATCGCTCGATGCCGTGGGTGGCCAGAGCAAGCATCGCATCGAGCTCCACACGATGAAAAGCATGACCCTCGGCGGTGCCCTGCACTTCGACGAAACTGCCGCCGTCTTTCATGACGATGTTCATGTCGGTCTCGGCCTGAGAGTCCTCGGCATAGTCGAGATCGAGTACGGGAACACCGTCAAAGATACCGACCGAGATCGCCGCGACCTGGCCGTGCAACGGCGATGTCTGGAGCGCACCGCGAGCGACGAGGGCATTACAGGCATCGACGAGTGCAACGTAGCTTCCGGTGATCGCTGCGGTACGAGTGCCGCCGTCGGCCTGCAACACGTCGCAGTCTAGGGTGACCGTGCGCTCACCGAGCGCGCTCATATCCATGACGGCGCGCAGGCTGCGTCCGATCAACCGCTGGATCTCCTGAGTGCGACCCGACTGTTTGCCTTTCGCCGCTTCGCGGGGCGAGCGGGTGTGGGTCGCACGAGGCAGCATGCCGTACTCGGCAGTGACCCATCCCTGGCCGCGTCCACGAAGGAAGCCGGGGACTCCATCCTCGATGCTCGCAGTACACAACACCCGCGTATCGCCGAACTCGACCAGCACGGAGCCTTCTGCATGCCGGGTGAAGTGTCGATGGAAGATGATACGGCGCAATTCGTCGGGACGGCGCCCGCTCGGACGTGCTGACATGGGTAAGTTCCGTTCGCTCTATTTCGTTGGGCTAAACTGCGCGCTTTATACACCCCGGCCGACGATGGCGCACAACCACGGCAACCGTCCCGCAGGAATCTTCCCAGGAACCTCCCGATGATCAGCAGCATGACCGGCTTCGCCCGACGCGAGTCGAGCGGTCCCTACGGGGAACTCACCTGCGAGATGCGCAGCGTCAATCATAGATACCTCGAGCCTGGATTCCGGCTGCCCGAAGAACTGCGCTCGCTCGAGGGCGAATTACGCCAGACCCTCGCTCGGGAACTGCGGCGCGGCAAGCTCGATTGCACCATCCATCTGCGAGGCGCTCACCAAGCCGAGCGCGAACTGCGTATCGACGAGGCGGCGCTCGAGCTTCTGCTCGTGCGTGTCGGCGACATTGCAGGCCGTATACCCCCCGGCACGGCGGCGTCGCAGGTCGATCCGCTCGACGTACTGCGTTGGCCGGGGGTACTCAAGGACGACGCCCCCGACACCGAGAGCCTGAACGGCGCCTGCCGCGCCCTGTTCCTCGATACCGTGCGCGAACTCGTTGCAGCGCGTACTCGCGAAGGTCAAAGATTGCGGGAGCTCATCGATCAGCGTTGCAATGCGCTCGCCACCATCGTCCTCGACCTGCGCGCCCGCATGCCGGAAATGCGCGCTCGATTGCGTAGCAGACTGCAAGAGCGCATCGCCGAACTCGGTACCACCGTCGATGCGGATCGATTCGAGCAGGAGCTCGTGCTCGTATTGCAACGGGCGGACGTGGACGAGGAGCTCGACCGCTTGGACGGTCATATCACAGAAATCCGTCGCATCATCGAGGGCGGTGAGGCCGCCGGTCGGCGTCTCGACTTCCTGATGCAGGAGCTCAATCGCGAAGCCAACACGCTCTCCTCCAAATCTCAGGAGCTAGACACCACGCGACTCGCCGTGGACATGAAAGTACTAATCGAGCAAATGCGCGAGCAGGTGCAAAACATCGAATGAGCGGCGGGCGTCTTTTCGTGATCGCCGCGCCCTCGGGGGCCGGCAAGACGAGCCTCGTGAAGGCCACGCTAGAACGCGAGCCGAACCTGCGCGTGTGCGTCTCGCACACCACTCGGGCGAAACGACCCAACGAGACCGACGGTCGTGATTACCACTTCGTGACCCAGCATGCCTTCAGGGCGAT
>Ga0129333_10004697_pt1 | contig 12776 bp, 14 predicted proteins | sample CPB6_08_DNA_FD_94474 | JGI IMG/M metagenome (GOLD analysis project Ga0129333, IMG submission 94474) | Freshwater to marine salinity gradient microbial communities from Chesapeake Bay, USA - CPBay_Sum_0.6_0.8_DNA | ecosystem: Environmental > Aquatic > Marine > Coastal | place: USA: Chesapeake... | reverse complement strand
ATAGAATCTGAATATTCTGCACTAATACTACCAACAACATGCAGCTTAGTCAAAGGCACTGTTGTACCAATTCCTACATTACCTGCAACGGTAATACGCATTCTTTCAGTATCGTTTGTATCAAACGCAAGGTATCTGCTAAGTGGTGCATATAAAGTAATCCTATTTGTGAAACCTAATAGTCCACCTACAAATGTGCCTGCTACACTTAGTGCTAATGTTGGGTAAGCTGATGCGTTAATATCTAATGATGTAACATTTGTGCCTGAGTATGGAGTGGTTGTTCCAATACCCACATTTCCCCCATTGAAATAGGATGAGCCGCTTGAGTTTAAAAATACTCCGGTTGTACCTGTGCTGTTTTCAACGGTAGCAGTTCCATTACCACTCGCATCTTCATATACGTAGAATATGTTATTGGTATTAGCGTTTCTTTGAATCGCAAATGGAACACTATTCAGTCCTGCTGACTTTACATGCAATCTATAAGAAGGTGAAGAAGTGCCTATTCCGACCAATCCACCACTTGTGATGCGCATGCGCTCAGAGCCACCTGTACTAAATAAATAAGCATTTGTAGCATTATAGGAAATATTAACTCCATCAGTTGTAATAGTTCCCATTGATGAACTTAAATACTGATATTGAGCAAATGTAGTCCCCGAAATATTAGACCTAATTATACCTGATGAAAATAATGTAGCACCTAAACCTCCTGCAGTTGCTGCCCCAACAACAAGATTACCTGAAACATCAAGAGTCATTAGCTGATTAAATGTAACCGATGCTCCTGCTCCACTTGTATTGTTTGATGCGTTATACCATACAAACGTACCATCTATAGAAGTATATCTTGTTGCAAATCCATTGCCATAATACTTAAAAGCCCCATCATAGTATGAGTTTGCCCATATTTCCGCTTGGTCCTCATATCCAACAAATGAACTTCCATTAGCTTGAAATGCCTTAAAGAACTGCCATGCACTTGGAGCTGTATTCAAACCAAGATTGCCATCTGAACTTAAAGTCATTCTTGTAGCAATACCGCTACGAACAAACTCTAATGAATTTGAAGCGTCAACCCCATAATGCCAATATTGCGTCCCACTTCTCTGTAAACCTACGTATCCATTTATTGTAAGCTTTTCACCGGGACTGCTTGTGCCAATACCCATATTACCTGCAGAGGTAATACGAGCTTTTTCTGTCAAGCTTCCTGTTCCTGAAGCTCTTGTCTGAACATAAAAGTTTCCACTTGAATCAGCTACAAGCTGAACCTTGTCTCCGTATCCACCATCGCCAAAATTAATTTTATTAAGATAAGTTGAACCTGCAGATACAATACCTAATGTAGCATCTGCCGACAGATTACCAACTGTAAGCAATCCATTAACATAAGCAACATTTGATATTCCTACCAACACATTACTTCCTGTGTCGTAAATGATACTGTTCTGAATGGTATTAGCATCCTGCCATTTTGCAATGTAATTAGCTGTACCCGTACCATCAACACCGGTAATCTCAGAAAGGCTTACCCAATCAGTACCTGTTCCTGTAGAACTAAGCACCTGACCACTTGTACCTGCTGAGTTATTAGAATCATAATAAGCTCCTGTTACACGAATATTTCCTACAACATGGAGCTTTTGAGATGGAGCAGTTATTCCAATTCCCAAACTACCTCCCATTATTGTAAATGGCTGAGCATTTTCTAAAACAGAATCAATACCGCCTGCAACATTTAATGAAATTAATGCAGCAGTTTGCTGAGATTGTATCGTTAACGCACTTCCTGTTTTACCATATATATATCCTGACGCTCTAATAGCACCTTCTACATCTAACTTATATGCAGGACTACTCGTTCCAATACCAACACTACCTGCAGCAGTAATACGAATCTTTTCAGAAGACTGAGTTGTAATAGTAAGGTATGTAGATGAGTATAAGTCACCATAAGCTCCTCTTGTACCATCTTCCCAAGCCAATGTAGCTCTATTATTTGAAGAAGTATTTTGAGCTGATATTGCAGTTTGAACGTTGGCGACTGTACTATTTAATTGGATATAGTTATGACTATTATTGTCAACCTGTAATTTTACTGTAGGTGATGCCGTCCCAATACCTACATTGGTGCCATTATCAAATATCTGTGATATAGCAAGCGTATCCTCACCCGTAAACTTAGGTACATAGTTAACCGTTCCCGTACCTACAATGAGGTTAATTGGGTCAATACCACTATCTGCTAATATGTTGTTACTTATCGTAGCTAAATTTGCCATATCTTATACCATTGTGAGTGAACGCCAAGTTCCGTTAGCGTAAATATACAAACCAATTACACCATTTGTCTGATAAACTATCAACCCTTCAGGGACAGTTGCTATTGCCTGACGCTGAGCCTGTGTCATACGTGGAGGCAAGAAACCTCTTGTAGTACTATCCATTTGGAATAATGCTGCAGCATTAATAGTTGCTGTACCCAATCCTATCGCTGAACCACTATCATAAAGTAAACTATCAGTCAGCGAAGATGTACCATTCCACTTCGACAAATAATTTGTCGTACCCGTACCGGTAACAGGATTGGTCAGCACGCTCTGATAGATAGGTATATTTAAAATATTTCCTGCTCCAAACGTAGCTGCTCCACTCGTACCCGTGGTCGTCAGTGTTATGGTTCCTTGCTTATTGTTGAACGTATTCCAATCAGTACTCGACAGATAGCCATTTGAGCTTGCACCTGCCTGTGTGATAGCAATTGTGCTACCCACAAGCGTAATAGGGGCTGTAACTGAAATAGCATTCTGCTTATTGTTAAACGTAGTCCAATCCGTAGAGCTTAAAAATCCTCCCTGTGAACCGCTTGCCTGAAGTATCCCAACTGTACCTGAGCCTGTGATAGTGCCGCCCGTTAACGGGCCGCTAAATGTTATTGATGTAACAGTACCTACCGACCAAGTGCGGTTAGCACTGAGGTCATAACTTGTACCGTTGATAGTTATTGTCCTTGTCTCAGGAACGCCACCCAAACCACTTAACGTGTAGTTAGGGATATTAAGTGTAGCCCCTACAAATGTCGCTGCGCCACTATTACCTGTAGTAGTAAGTGTGATGGCAGCTTGCTTATTATTAAATGTATTCCAATCTGTTGAGCTGAGATAACCATTAGAAGAAGTAGTTGCTTGAGTAATTCCAATTGTTCCACTACCTGTAATCGTTCCTCCTGTAATAGGACCTGTAGTAGCAATACTTGTTACAGTACCAACCGACCATGTCCTATTAGCGCTAAGGTCGTACGCAGTACCATTGATAGTAAGCTGACGAGTATCAGGCACACCACCAAGACCTGCAAGTGAATACTGAGGAACATTAAGAACACCTGTTAAATTGCTGTAAGTAGCAGCACCACTGTTTCCGGTAGTTGTTAAACTTATCGCAGAACGAGCCCTGCTATCTGTAAAATAAAGGTTCGTGCCTTCAGAAATGTTTGAAGTAGTAAGAACTACAGCACCTGTAAATCCGTTTACAGAAGTAACAGATTCAGTATTATCTACTTTCTGCCAAGCAGACCCATGAAAAACTATCCAATCCCCTACCTGCCAACCACTAACACCGTCAATAGTCGTGTTACCTGCTACATTTACAATGTAAAAGTATCCATCGGTGCCGACACCTGAAGTGATAGTAGGAGTATTTGTTGATGCGTTCCAAGTACCTTGATACTGCAAGCCACCTACAAGGTCATTCACTTGACCCTGAAGCTTTCCTAAAGCGCTAAGAATACTATCTGTAGCAGAGATTGTTGTGCCGGTCACTGTAAGACCTGTAAGCACTTTACCTGTAACAGCAGAGTTACTGAGCGTGACACTTGCTGCGCCCGGTCCACTTGCTGTGGCTTCACCCGTCAGTGAAGTAATATAGTTGCCCTGCGCTTGGTAGATTGGTATGTTCAGCGTGTTGGAAACCAACGTAGCTGCACCACTCGTACCTGTAGTCGTCAGAGATGTAATTCGATTATCGTATGCTGTATCCCAATTGGCCTGCTTGGCATTTGTTGGAAGGCTATATCCTGAAGCAAAAGTCAAAGCAAGTGTACCGCTTGATGTTACAGGATTACCACCTATGGCAAATCCCGTAGGAACACTCATGTTTACACTTGTAACCGTACCTACAGACCAAGACCTGTCAGCACTTAAATCATAAGCAGTACCATTTATAGTAAGCGTTCTTGACTGAGGCGTATAAGCTGTGGTATCTACTATCAGCGTACCATTTGAACCTGAAGTCTTCAGTATTCCATTGGTAGTATATCCAAGAAGCTGAACACTTAAGTCAGCATTTAATGACATGGTATAATTACCACCATTCACCTCGAACATCAACTTACCGCCTACATTGTAGTTCGCAAGCGTAAGTCTGCTCTCTAATGTATTGTAGTAAAGCGCACCGCTTCCTGCTCCCATGTTTGTCAAATACAAAGAAGGGACAGTAGGGGAAGCCGTAAATGTTTTTGCACCACCTATTGTCTGAGTCGTAGCGTTCAAGAAACCTCTTGCTGAAGCTGACGCATCAGGGATATTGAACGTATGAACAGTACCTGCACTAACAATATTAAAGTCAGTACCTGTTGTTCCGGTAGCAAATGTTTGGTTTGAAGATAGCGCAAGGCCGTTTAGTGTACGAGTAAGTGGCACATACCTCAAGTCAAAGTCAGTGCTTGTAAGACCTGTTACATGACCAAATGTATCAAGAGTTACATCTTGAATAACGAATCCACCCGTATTGTCAACACTTGTTTGAGAAGAAGTATCTGCGTGGCTGATAGTACCTGATGTAGTAATAGTACCACCATCAAGACCTGAGCCTGCAGTAATTGAAGTAACTGTACCTACGTTCCACGTTCTATTGGCGCTAAGGTCATACGTAGTACCATTAATGGTAAGAGTGATAGCCTGATTAGCCGGAGTGTATCCAAGAAGAGTAGCAATAGTTGCACTCTTCCAAAGGTTTGTTGCTGTGTCACGATAAAGCACTCCATTATTTACATAAGGAGTTGGAGCAACATCATGTAGCTCCTCGAGCTCGTATCCATTATCTACCTTAACATATATCTTACCGTTATTAGCATGCGCATATTCTACATATCCGATGATTACGGTATGTTGAGGCGCAGCAGGTTTAACATTAGTAAGAGCTCCCGGTATAGTTGGACTCAGATATAAGACATTACCATCAAGCCAAGTCTCGCCTTGAAGACTACCTGTAGTATCTACGTTAACAATCTGACCGATGTTTACAATAAATCCTTCCTGATTAGTTGATATGTCTTCACATACCAATCCAAGTGTAGATGCGCTATTAGGGTCGTTGTTAGCTTGAGCCAATGCAACAGCAAGTCTTTGTCCTTGCGCACCTGCAACCCTTACAGCTTGATAAGCTGTTCTTGATAGATTACCTCCGGTGCTATTGCGCACTCTCGCTACAACACTCTCTCCAATTGGAAGATTATATGTATTCCCTTTGAGAGAAAGTCTAATTGTTCCCTCAATATTATCCCACCACATTACTCCTTCAGCAGAAGGAATATTGCTGCTCGATAGATTATATCTAACAAAATCAGTAATAAGCCCATACGTACCGATGTTTACGTCTTGCGTAGCCCCGGTATATGGAACGTATCCTGTCAAAGCAGACCCATAATCAGGGATATTAAATACACCCGTAAGATTACTGTATGTCGCAGGGCCACTACTACCCACGGTAGTAAGGCTGATAGCCGCACGTGAACGTGCGTCTGTAAAATATAAATTAGTGCCCTCGGTAACAAGGGTCGTTGAGTAATCTCCTGACTGAGCTATAACTGCCCCTGTCCTTCCGAACACACTTGTCACCGGGGCGGTATCGTAATCAGTCCATGATGCAGTGATGGTTCCTCCATCCTGCTGATTAAGTGTTAATGTTTTTGTTACTGTACCGGTAACTGCAGCAGAAGTAAGACTTCTATTGTAAGCAGTGTCCCAAGTACCCTGACTTGCGTTAGTAGGTAAAGAATACCCTGAAGCAAATGCTACCGCAAGAGTTCCTGCGCCTGTAACAGGGTTTCCGGAAATGGTAAACCCTGCAGGAACACTCATATCTACTGAAGTAACTGTACCTACGCTCCATGTTCTGTCTGCGGACAAGTCGTAGGAGGTCCCATTGATAGTGAGCTGTCTTGTTGTAGGTACAGCACCAATATCACCGAGCACCTCACTACCTGTCCTATACTTAATAACCCCTGAATCAGATACTAAAAATTTATCTGTGTCAGTGGCTGCATTTGTTATAGTCTCAATATAAAGGTCACCCTCTATTGTTACCTTGTATCCTGTATCAATAATGCCATCACCAAAGATGGTATTACCATTTGCAAATATTTTTAAAACTTGTGTGCCGCCAATTGTCTGCATTACCACGCCATCAGTATAACTGTGCGTAGTAGACCTTGGAGACCCAAAGTTGTTCATTAAAATAGAGTAGGAATATACTGTTCCTCCTACGTTTGTAAACGTAACCACACCACCTGTGACGCTATTATACTGAAAAGTAAACGTGTCAGCTAAATAAGACAGTGGACTATTGGTAAGTGTTGTAGCACCGCTCCACATTGGTAGTACATAAGCTGTACCTGTACCTGTAACCGGGTTAACAAGCGCATCTTGCTTGTTGTTAAACGTGTTCCAATCAGTTGAACTCAAATATCCGTTTGAACTTGCGCCTGACTGTGTAATACCTATAACATTTCCTACATAAGTAATAGGGGCTGTTGCGCTAAGGTCGTTTAGTTTTGTATTAAACTCATTCCAATCAGCAGCACTAAGGTATCCATCTGATGTTGGACCTGCTTGAGTTATACCGATTGTGCCCGAACCCGTGATTGTGCCACCTGTAAGAGGGCCATTTGTAGCAATGCTCGTAACTGTTCCTACATTCCACGTCCTGTTTGCTGAAAGGTCGTAGCTAACACCGTTTATGGTCAGAGTAGTGCTATCATCAACTGCATCAGTGATGCCATAACCTGCAATTGTAGTTGGTGTGTTGGTAATTTTACTCCAACCAAGTGAAGTTATCCACGCAGGGTTAGCATAAGAACCATCTGTACGTACATCACCCACTGTCCATGACCTATCTGCACTCAAATCATACCCTGTTCCATTAATAGTAAGGGTTCTTGTAGACGGAGGCGCACCTACATCACTGTAAGTAAGCACAACCGCACCTGTGTATCCGTTTACGCTTACAACTGCGTCAGTATTGTCAACCTTACTCCATGCTGTACCATCAAAAATAGCCCAATCACCAAGTCTCCAATCAATAACTCCGTTCAAGTTGGTGTTACCCGGTACACTTACTACGTAGTAGTAGCCCTTTGTACCTACAGAACTCTGCAAAAAGGGTGTGTTGGTAGCTGCATCCCATGTACCTTGGTATTGAACGCCACCAACAAGGCTATTAATTTGGTTCTGTACCTTACCAAAGGCTGTAACTATACTGTCCGTAGACACTACAGTACCACCTGTGATGTTTAATCCCGTCAATACCTTGGCTATAACGGCCATATTGTCGAGGGTAATCGTAGCATTGCCCGGGCCAAGAGCTGTTGCCTCACCCGAAAGCTGCGTAATATAGTCTCCCTGCGACTGATATATTGGGATATTGAGCGTTTTGCCAATATATGTGGCGGCTCCACCCGTTCCAAGCGTAGTAAGCGTGTCAATTGTAGGCAAATCCCATGTCCTATCAGCCGATAAGTCGTAGGTTGTACCATTAATTGTAAGCGTTCTTGTCTCAGGAGTGTATGCAGTACTGTCTAAAGAGCCATCAGCCTTCACAAATTGTGAAGCAAGACCGCCCGGAACAATGAATGCTGCTGCCTCTATACTAAATGCTCCAAGATTTACGTTGCCTGTAGCGCCAACATAAGGAACATAGAATTGACCTATAGTATTGCCAAGCTCGGCAACGGTAAAATTCTTCGTATTGTTCAAGTTCTCTACGTCTGTACCGATTAATAAATCGTTCAGCGTAGGAGTAACTATTATGGGGTATGTACTTATCCGTGCCATTACTGAGTATTTTTCTTCACTGCACTACCGAAATAATATCCAAAGATTGAAAGCACAACACCCTCCGCAATTCCTATTAAGTGTATAAATAATTCTTTATTTTCTTTTGGTATATCAAGATAGACAATGGCGTAAACAATGAAAACAAAAACGCCTAATCCAATAAGACCGGTAAGGTTAAATAAAAAATCAAACTTACCCGTCTTCGCTATTTCAACCTCACGTGTGCGTGCAGACTCCCTATCCTGCACCTCTAACGCATAAAGCTCTTTAAGTTGTTCATGCGCTGCAGCTTTATCAGCAGGGCTAAGTTCGGGAGATTTATCAACTAAATTCTTTACAATACCCAAAACACCTGAGTCAGGAAGCAAGTCACCAACTTTCGCCAAGATATTGGGCGCTTTGGTCTTAAGAAACTGACCAACCTTGGTGTCTTTAAACTTCTTCTTGTCACTCATATTGCGATGTATTGAGTCTTTTTATTTACCTTAATTGCTTTTAATTTTTGCTTACGATTCTTTCCTTTAGCATAAGACACATGCACCCAATCAGGATTTGCATCTGTACCAAACTCCCAAATCAATTGGTCAAACTCAAGGTTGTCCTTGATAAAATTATAAATGTCAGCATTACTAACACCATCTCCACTACCATCCATATCAATGTCAATAGCCTGACCTTTGCTATGCTGTGATGTATGGCTGCCACCAATCGCATCATTAAGCTCCTTGCTGCGATAGCCGGAGCTGATATGGATAGGCACACCGAAGTGCGCTCTTATCTCCTCAAATACATTCTCAGCCAACAACTTGAAATTCTCAAGATGTTCAGCAGTTGGATTGTTACTAATCCCTTTGCGCTTTGCTGTTTCACTTCTTGTTACTTCAGCGAGTGATAAGTGTTCTGATATTTTCATCTTCCTTGCCCCCTATATGGTTTTGGTTTTGGACTGTGTTTGTTGTAAGACTTCTTGGCAACACCTCTTTTACGTTTGCCAAAACTTATCTTCTTTACACTTGAAACACTTTTTGCCATCACTACCCTTTTAAAAAATCAATAATTACTTTAAGAACGCCAATACCTATAAGTGTTACAATTGCATAGAAATATGTTTTATACTTTTTAATTTCTGCTTTCAAAGCATAAAACTCTCTCTTCACTTGCTTGAAATCTCCAATCAAACCATTTGAATCTTTGTCAATTGGATTACCTGCGAGCAGATGGTGCATGTCTTTTACGATTGCCTTTACTTCTGCCACATCACTTTTAAGTGCATCTAACTCTGCTGCCATATAATCAAGTCTATTGTTTTCTTGAGGATTCATCTCACTTGTATTGTAATTGCGATTACCATAATGCAATAATATTAGTTGCGTCTGTTGTTGATGCGAATACACGAATCACTTGAACGGGAAAGAATGTTCCATTAGGTACGTTTGTAAAGGTAATATCATCACCTGCTGCAGTAAGAACACGAAGTGTTCCTCCTGTGCCTACATACAAAACGCATCCCTCAACCTCTCCATTACCCGGATTCGGAATATCAACTGTGTCACTTTTGGTAACAACAGAAGCTCTTGACGGTTGTAATTTTTGATATGCCATTTTTAATTTGTTTTTTTAGTTTCATTGTTCTGATATGGAAACGCACGATTAAGTGCGTCACGTCTTTTATTGCAACCACAGTCTTTACCTGTAGCTTTAGCTACTGTCTCGACAACTTTTTTTATGCCGGTAGCAGTAGTAATCTTTTCGATAGTATCACCGAGCCCTTTACTTTTTTCTTGCATTGCTTGCCATTTTTTGAAACTTAGTTTTGCCATATTTCTTGCGACCTATAGAAGCAACAATGGCATCAGCTCTTTTGGAACTGATGCCTTGTTTCTTTTGTATCTTATCTGACAGCTTACTGAACTTGCTCATCTTCTTCGGATGGTTTCTCGGCCTCAATGCCTTCTACCCATCCTGCGAGGAAGTGCAAGTCATCAATGCCTTCGGTTGAAAAAGTAAATTGATAAAAGTCAAACTCTTTATCAAGTAGCGTCTTCATGTCCTTAGCCATTGCCTTGATACCATCCTTAGTGAATTTGTATTCACCCTTTTCGTTCAGCTCTAACACTCCGTTAGGTGCTGTGAAAGCATGGTCAAGACGAATGTCTTCACGTTGTTCGTTGTACTCTTCAAAGAGCTTTTTAATTTTTTCGGCAATTTTTTTAAGCTTTGCCTCTTTTTTGCTGCCTTTCTCTGCAGGAGTCATATTCAGGTTACGAACTAACTCAAGCAATTCAGCGTTTGTTTTTGTGACTTTTTGTGCCATTTGATTTGATTTAAGATTATGAAACAAATATACTAAACTTTAGAAACTCTTTTACCCATTCCTACTCTACTCTTCTCTGCTTTTTTTGCAGCAAGCTTGGATGGTGATAACTCACTCTTTGTCTTTGGTGTCTTTGAAGACACACGCTTTGTCGGACGACAATACTCATTGCTTCCTCCGGCACCACATGGCTTACCACTTTTGGTATCAACCCACTTCTCAGACTGCCACCTCTTAAGACTCGTTCCCTTCTCAGTCTTCTTCACATTGCCCGATGCCTTACGACATTTTGCAATAGCCTGTGAAGCCCTTGCAGAAGGAAATACATCATACGATGCTTTTACTTTACGGTAGCATGCGTCTTTCATCAGTACTTTCCTTTACGTGATTTAGGACTTGACTTGGTTGAACCACCCGGCCCTGCCCACAAGTTTTTACATGCCCAATAGCGTGCACTCAACTTGTCTGTGGCGCTGCTACATTTGTGTCTTGCTTTGAATGAAGACCGTGCCGCAGCCGAATAGTTGTGGCCATAGCCTTCAGCACCGAAGTGGATAAGTTTCTCTTGCCCATTTGCACAGGCCTTCACCATCCGCTTCTTGCCGGGCCTATCAGAAGCCACGACACGGTTACATTTCATTTTGCTTTTGTTGGCCATTACTTCTTCTTTGCAGCTTTCTTCATAACGGCTTTAACAACTTTCTTCGCAGCAGCTTTCTTAATCATTCCTTTACCGGAAGATGCAGGAGGCTGAAGCATTGAAGATGCAGGCAAATTTGGTTTTGCTTTTTTCATCGTCTTTGATTTTTGAGGGTTAGAAATTACTTTTTTGGTTTCTTGGGCATTGTTGCTCCCTTCACCACTTGTGTGCAAGGCTTGTCCATTTTTTTTCAATTTATTGGTGATTACATCTTTACCCTTAGATACAGTTACTCGTCCATCCTCAACATCAACCGTCATCGGCTCTGTCTTGTCTTTTGAAACTTCAGTGATTAACTCTTTTATGATGGTAATCTCAGGCTTGTCCTCTTTCTCTTTTGCTCCAACAATGTGTTGCAGAATACCGATAAGCGCCATTGAACTCGTAGCCACAAGACCAATAACGGCAGGAAGTACAGAGCTTTCCAAAAACATAGAGCTAACCACCCCTATTAACACAAGCAGGGTGATATAGTTGATAGCATTTTTTCCCAAATGCTTGGATGCTATTTCTTTTGCAGATTCCATGTTCTATCTTTGTTCACAAATATAATAAAATGAAATCAAATCTTGACGATTGCCTGAAATATTGGCGAGTGATTCGCCAATACACCAAGATAAAGTATGGGCTTTCTCAGTCTGACCTCGATGTTTTGCTGTTTCTCTACTCGGAAGGATACTTCGGAAAAGATAAATTTAGGGAGTTTGCACAGCTCGTTTCATGGGACGAACAGAGGTTTGGCCGCCTATTACGTGACGGATGGATTGAGAATTTCAGACCCCGTAAGGGTGGAACTAAGGGATTATACTCCCTATCGTTTAAGGCAAAGCGCATGATTACCTCAATTTACAAGAAGCTTAGTGGGGAGGAAATACCCATGACTGCTGAGAATAACCCGATGTACAAGAAGAAAGTTGCCTTCACCGACAAGGTATACCGCAACATGATTACACGCATGAACGCTGAACTCAAGAAGAATAGACTTACAGGACAACCACTACATCACGCTCCTGAATGATGGTGAACTGCTCATCATGGATAATCATCGTGTAGCTCTGCGCCTTGTCGTAGTAAATCTCATCACCCTCGGAGAGGGTCTTCACTTCAGTGCCGGGAGTGACCACCTTACCACGCTTATAGCGCAGTTGATTGGTATCTTCACCCGATAACACAAGGCCGGAGGCCGTTTTGATTTCTTCGTCAACCTGACGGATTACAATGTTTTTACCTATAGCTTTCATCGTCTCTGTTTATTTCTGTCCTTTGTCCACACTCAGGACACTCAAGCATATCACCTTGGTGTATTTCCACGTGGAACTCTGTCCACTCAATCTTACTCGCCTCAACCACAGCAAGCCACTGATAGTTGCATCTGTCGCAACTCATAGGATATGCTACGTTCTCTTGGCCTACTTTCATTTGGTCTCATAGCTTCTCGCCATCGTGATAATAGCGTTGGTTGATAGAATAGTGGTTGCTACACTGATGGCATTCTGCAAAGCTGAGCGTGTCACTTTAAGTGGGTCAATCACCCCCATGCGAATCATGTCGCCCATCTGCTTGGTTTTTACATTGAGACCCATTCCCTCTTCGATGTCATGGGTATAATGGTCTTCCGCTTTCAACCCTGCGTTGTCAAGTATCT
>Ga0129333_10004696_pt1 | contig 12776 bp, 15 predicted proteins | sample CPB6_08_DNA_FD_94474 | JGI IMG/M metagenome (GOLD analysis project Ga0129333, IMG submission 94474) | Freshwater to marine salinity gradient microbial communities from Chesapeake Bay, USA - CPBay_Sum_0.6_0.8_DNA | ecosystem: Environmental > Aquatic > Marine > Coastal | place: USA: Chesapeake... | reverse complement strand
GGGCCGCCTGGTGGTGGCCGGCATCCGTCGGTCCGTCGACCGCCGGGGGGCTGATCGACCGCTCACCGGTCGCGCCCGACGAACGACCCGGGATCGAATACGTGGAAGGGTTCGCGGCCGGCTCGCGCCGGGCCGCCGACAATGGCCTGCCGATGCTCGTCGTCTTCCGGGCCGGCTGGTGCCGCTGGAGCAACGAGTTGGCGGCCGCGGCGGCGGCCGACCGGAACATCGTCGCCCTGTCCCGCAGGTTCGTCTGCGTGACGGTCGACGCCGATCGGGATCCGGCCACATGCCGGGAATTCGCCGTCGAGGCCTTTCCCACGGTGCTGCTCCTGGAGGCCGACGGCAACGAACGACACCGGGCCGTGGGCGCTGGCGCCGCCGGGACGTTGGCTTCTTCGATGGCGGGCGTGCTCGAGACCGGCCTCGGCGCGGGCCTGGCCGGCCGTGACCGCGATCCGGTCCGCTGACCGGCCGCCGTGTGATGCGAATCACGGCGGATCCCGGGGCAATGTCCCGGGCCAGGATGGCCCGTGCTCGCGCGGCGGCCCGGGGCGACGGTCAGCCCGCCGGAATCGATCCCTGTGCGGCCGGCCGTTTCCCGGACGGCAGCGCGGCGCGACGGCGCAGTTGCAAGAGCCGGACCTTCGGGTCGGCCTGCATGCTCTTCGCCTCGTCCGCGAATTCCTCCGGGGTCATGCGGATGTGCCGCTCGAATCGCAGCCGCGCGAGCCCCCACTGGCAGACCGAGAGCAGCGCGGCCACCGCCACCACGCCGACCGCCGCCCGCCACATGGCGGCGACCCACGATGCCGGCTCCGCGAAGGCGTCGGCGGCCCCCGCCGCGGCCAGCAGCGGACGCATCACGAACGCCGCAGCCGCCACGAGGATCGCGAGACCGATGCCGTTGCCGATCGTGGTCGTGAGCGTGCCGAACGACAGGATCCGGCGCAGGCCGGCCAGAGGATCGACCCGTCCCCATGCCGGCAGCGCCCGCGCCGGCTGCCAGGAGAAGCCGTCGAGCAGGAAGCGCACGGCGAGCCCTGCTGCAGCCGCTGCCGCCACCATGCCCAGCGTGGGCATGACGAGGGCCGCCGGCAGGGGCCAGGCCGTCTCCGCCGCGCGGCCCGGCAACGGCGCCGCGCCGATGATCGCCGCCCGCATCGCCTCGGCAGCCGCCGTCACCGTGGCCTGACCCCAGGCCGGCAGCAGCAGGATCGCCACCCCCGCCGAAGCGGCCCAGGCGGGGAGCGCCGCCGTGGGCATCAGGCCCTCGCGGCGGGCCGCCTCACGACGACGGGGTGTCGCCGGGATCTGACGATCGGATGAATCGGACATGGCGCGGCTCGCTCGAGACGTGGCGTCGGGTCAGGATCCCAGGCCCGTGAAGCAGCGCTCGAGCGGCGCGTGGACACCGGCGGCGAATCCGCCGATCCACGTGGCGGCTCCGGCCACCACCGCCGCGAAGAGCACGAGTGACGCCACGGCCTGCAGCATCCCCTGCCCCGGCACGAAGCGGATGGCCCGCAGGCAGATGGCCATCGCGAGGTGAAACGTGACCACCGCGGCCAAGGCAGGCAGGGCGAGCGACAGGGCGAGCGACAGGGCCATCCCCGGCAGCGTCGTCACCAGCGCTGCGAGCGACGCTCCGTTTCCGGCCAGCGCCGTGCCCACGGGAAGCCGGCGCACGCTGTCGACGAGTCCCGACACGATCTGCAGGTGGCCGCCCACGGCGAGAAAACCCGCCAGCGCCAGCCAGGCCGCGAACGACGCCATGCCGGCCCCCTGGGCGTCGGCCTCGGCATCGGGGGTGAAGTCGTCGGCCCATGACAGCCCGGCGACGCTGCCCACGATCAGGCCCGCCCAACCGGCCGCGGCGAGCACGGAGGCGGCCGCAACGCCGAGTCCCAGCCCCACGATCGTCTCACCCACGAGCAGGAACGGCACGGGTGGCAGCGAATCAGGCATCGCGCCTGCGGCACGGGCGGCCGGCAGCGCGGCCAGGGCCAGCGCGACCGCCACCGCCACCCGGACGCGGATGCCCACGCGATTCGCCAGGGGCAGCGCTCCGGCCGCCACGGCGGCCGCCATGCGCAGGCAGACGCCAGCGGTCAGGACGACGTCGGGCGGCAGGTCTGCTGCCAGTGCTCCGGCCATGCGTGCCATCCTCTCGCCGTTGCGCCGCGGCTCACGATCCGGCGGCCGCGGTGCGGAACAGTTCCGCCAGGCTCTCCACCATCCAGGGCAGCGACGCCACGAGCACCGCGGCCATCACCGCCAGCCGGGGCACGAACCCCACGATCGGCTCGTGGACGCCGGTGGCGGCCTGCACGAGCCCAGCCAGCGTGGCCACCGTGAAGCCCGCCAGGAGCAGCGGCGCGATCACGACCAGCCCGGCGAGGGCGGCCTGGCGGACGAGTTCGACGAGGTGGGCTTCGTTCACGGTGACGACTCCCGCGGAAGGCCGCGTCAGGTGGGCAGGGTTCGCACGCTGTCGAGCAGCGACTGGACGACGAGCATCCAGCCATCTGCCGCCACGAACACGAGCAGCTTGAGCGGCAGCGACACCAGCGTCGGTGGCAGCATCACCAGCCCCGTCGACACCACCAGCGTGGCCACGAGGATGTCGATCACGAGGAACGGGAGCAATAGCCGAAAGCCGATCGAGAACGCCGTCTCCAGTTCACTGACGAGAAAGGCGGGCAGCAGGGCCTCGAGCGGCACGTCGTCGTAACTGGCCGCCTGCCGGGGGCCGGCCGGATGACGCTCCAGGAAGAGCAGCATCGTGTCGCGATTGCCGGCCTGCTCGATCTGCGTCGCCATCCAGCGCCGCACCGGGAGCGACCCGCGGGCGAAGGCCTCCGCCGGGGCGAGCGTGCCCTGGCGATAGGGCTCGACGCCCTCGCGCCAGGCCTGGGTCCACACCGGCCACATCACCAGAGCCGAGAGGAAGATGGCGAGCGAGGCCACGATCTGATTGGAGGGCATCTGGGGGGCGCCCAGCCCCTGCCGCAACAGCGACAGCACCACCGACATGCGCACGAAGCAGGTGGTCATGAGGAGCACGGCCGGTGCCAGACTGACGACACCGAACATCAGCACCGAGGGCAGGACGGCGTCGATGCCGAATCCACCGAACAGCGATCGCCAGCCACCGGCCGCAGCCGTGACGGAGGGGAGTGCAGCGGCGGCCGGGGCCGTCGCCCCGCCACCCTCGGCCACGGCCGGCACGACGGCCGGCACGTTCGCCGCGGCATCCTCGCCACGCACGACCAGGCTGCAGGGCACAAGCGCAAGCGCGGCGATAGTAAGCCGGATGGCGACGTTCGTCGTCACGCGCTACTCCCCGCGGCCCGGGCCGCCGCCGTCTGGGCCGGGGACGCCGGAGCGGGACGCCGCTGCCGCGACGCCTCGGGGCCGCGGACGCGGCTTCCCCGGCACGCGGCCACGATCCGTTCCGTCGATTGCGGATCGGACAACTCGGCCAGCGTCTGGCAGCCGGCCGATGAAATGCCCAGCAGCAGCGTCTGGGGACCGAAGCGCACGATGCGCACCGCATGCTGGCCGCCGAGCGACGCCTCGCCGAGCACTTCGAACACGTCGGGTGGCAGCGTGGCACGGGAGCGGCCGGCATAGAGACGGAATCCGGCCAGCGCCGCGAAGGCCGCGCCGATCGCCGCCAGAAGCTTCCAGTCGGGCAGCGGCCGCGTCGCCATGCGGACCGCGCCGTTTCGGCCGGCCGAGTCCGCGGTGCCGGGCAGCGGGCCGAGCGGCACGGGCCCCGAACGATCGAGAGACGCTGCGGAAGGCATGGTCGCGGCAGCGGGGATCACCGCCTCGGGGCTCGGAGCCACCGGCAACTCGGCGGGCGGTTCGGCCGCCGATGCGAGCCCCCGACCGGCGACGGATAGACAGAGCACGGCCAGCACCTGTCCGGCCCCACGAACACGACGCCTCGTGCCGAGAACGGATGTCATGCAGCCACCTGGCGTGTCGGGGGACGCTGGCCCGGGCGCGGCTCGTCGTCGAGTCCAGCGCCTCCCTCTCCATCAACCGTGGACCAGTCGATCCGCGGCGCGCTGCGGCGCCGCTGACGGACGGTGCGGCGCTCGTCGCCGGCCGTGCTGCCACGAAACACGCTCCAGGCCAGCAGGGCTGCGGCCACGGCCCCGGCCGCCAGCCATGCCTCGCGGGGGACGTCGCCCGGCCGCCCGGCGGCGAGCGCCCGCCAGGCCGCGTCGACGTGTTCGCCGACCGTGCGCGGGGCCATGAATGCCTGCGGAGCCGTCGAGGCTGGAGCCGCGGCGGCGGACGCTGCGTCGCGGGGGCCGGATGCCACCGGCGCGGCGGACTGAACGCGTGAAGCGGCCCGTGAAGCAGACGCTCCGAACGTCGTGATGGCGACGTCGCGATCCTCGGGACGCGGCGTGGGCGGCAGCAACTGGAGCACGTGGTCGCGGAGCCGCTGCTCGGCCTGGCGACGCATCTCCACCGTCCCCCGGCCGGGCGCTTCGCCGGGGCGGGACACGGCCTCGAAATAGGTTTCGGGCACCGCCAGCGCGACACGGATCGTGTCGGGCCCGTCAGGGGCCGCAGCCGGCACGACCGGGGCCGGGGCGACCGGCACCGGGACGGGCTCGGCGCTGGCGATCTCCGCGGGGGAATTGGCGGCCGCGACCGGCTGTCGCCGCTTCGGCAGGACGGGCTCGGGAGCGGCGTTGGCCGCTGCCGGCGGAGCGGTGGCGGGCGTCGCGAACGTGACGGTGACGTCGACGACGGCCCCCTTCACGAACGACAGCCCCTGCCGCACCTTCGCGGCCAGATGCCGTTCGTGGGCGATGCGCCTGGCGAGCGCGGCATCGATGGCCCCGCTGTCGGCGGCGGCCGCCGCATCGAGCGGCCCGGCGTGGACGCGTCCGCTGCGCAGGTCGGTGACGGCCACGCGTTCGGGAGTCAGCCCGGCGATCGAGGAGGCCACCAGCACGCGGATCGCCTGCACCCTGGCCGGCTCGAGTTCCGTGTCGGGCTGCGTGCGGATGTTGACGCTCGCCGTGCGCGTGGGTCCGCCGGCCAGGCCGCCATCGAAGGCGGGCCGCTCGTCGACGTCGTAGAGCACCGCCGCCCGTTCGATACCGGGCATCGAGCAGATCACGTGGGCCAGCTCCTCCTGCACGGCCACGCGCAGCAGCTCCTCCTGCACCGCGCGGCTCTGCCAGGGGCTGTTCTTCTCCAGGGCACGGCGCAGGCTGCTGCCGAACTCGCGCGGCAGGGCCTCGGCGTCGACGAGGGCGCGCATGTAGGCGCTCTGGCGCGGCCTCGGCACCCACACGCGGCCATCCTCGGTGCGGTGGCCGACGAGCTGGGCACGGTCGAAGGCCGCCTCGACGATCGCCAGCTCCGAAGACGGCAGCACCGTTCCCGGCAGCAGTTCCACTTCCTCGCTGATGGGCCGGTCGCGCAGCAGCCACACGCCCCAGCCGATCGAGGCGGCGACGAGCCCCAGGGCCACGACCTGGGCGGGCGAGGCCCGCGGTCCGGATCGCGACGGTGATTCGTGGTGCGTTCTCATGGCGATTCCACCGCGGTGTTCAGGCGGCGCGGCTCATGGCACGGCGCCGGGGCAGGCGCAGGGTGACGGCGCTGCCGCCCTCGGGACAGCCGGCGACCGAGAGGCTGCCGCCGCAGCGATCCGCGAAGGCCCGCGCCGCGGCCAGGGCCTCGGCGTGCAGGACGTCGTGGCCGGCGGCGCACCCCGAGTCGGCGATTTCGATCTCCAGGGCGTCGCCCGTGTCGATGCTCGTGACCACCACCTCGCAGAGCGGCGGCACGTCGCTGGGCGGGGCGGGCTGGACCGCGGCGTCGAATGCGGCGCGGACGAGGCCGGCCAGCACCTCGCGGAATCCACGGACGTCGCCCGGCAGGTCGTCGGCCTCGGCGGCATCGAGGGTCACGCAGACCGCCGGCTCGTGGCCGCGACGGCGCTCGTCGAGAATGTCGGCCAACAGCGATTCGAGGAGGCCGCGGGTCGATGTCGGCTCGGACTGCGACAGCGCGAGGATGCGCGGCCCGGCTGCGGTCGGTCGGCCGTGCTCTGCGGAAGTCATGGGCGGGAATCCTTTCCCTGCTGCGGCGCGACGAGGAGGCCCTACGTCACGCCATGGGGCTGAAGCGACGCGGCGGACCCGCACACGTCCTCCATGATCCATCGGTTCACGTCGCCGAGCCTGGTCCGGGAGAGATTCTTGCCGCCGGGATAGATGCGCATCGCCAGCGTGGCCCCGGCGGCATGGAACACCCGCAGGGTGCGGTCGATGGCTGCTGCGGCGGCGGCCACGTCGGCGCTCCTGCACGAGAGCAGCATCGGCAGCCGCCGCAGGCTCTCGATGCTGGCGAACAGGCCTTCGTCGAGCGGAAACCCGCCGCCCAGCGAGACGACGCCGGCGAACGAGTCGGGGTTGCGACAGGCGATGCGAAAGGCCTCCGTGCCACCCGCGGATTGCCCGATCAGGTAGGTGCGCCGGGGATGCACGCTGAGCCGCGACGAGACGCGGTCGATCGCCCGCCACACCGCCTCCGTGTCGGCCCGGCCACGGGGCTGCACGGCCACGAAATTCCGCAGGCTCGTCCGCGCCATCACCCGACCCAGATCGAAGCGGCTCGCAGCGGACCCCGGGAGCCAGACGAGCAGCGGGTAGTCGTAGCCGGGTTCGTAGCCCTGCGGCACGAACACGGGCAGGCCTCCCGTCCAGTCCGGCACGTGGTGGCGCTCGACGCTGCGCAAAGCGGCGGTTGACCGACGGCGCGCGGTTCCTCTCGACGGGCGGCTGCTCATGTGCGGTCCTCGGGACGCCGCATCGGAAAGGCCGAAAAACGGCCGCATCTCCGGACGGGACGGCGGGTTGTATCGCAACGCCGGGGCCCGGACAACGCCAGCAGGCCCCGCGCATACCCGGACTGGGCAAGCGGGGCAGGCAGCGCAGACGGCGGGCCCTGCCGACCGCCTCAGGCCGGCGCCGTGAGGCGATTCATCGCGGCCACGAGTTCCTTGACGGCCGCGATGCTCTTGTCGAGGGCCGCCCGCTCGTCGGGCAGGAGCTTCAACTCGATCACCTTCTCCACGCCGCCGCTGCCGAGCACGACCGGCACGCCCACGAAGTAGCCGCCGACGCCGTATTCCTTGTCGCAGTAGGCCGCGCAGGGGACGAGCCGCTTCTTGTCGCGGACCACCGCCTCGACCATCTGCGCGCTGGCCGCGGCGGGCGCGTAATAGGCGCTGCCCGTCTTCAACAAGCCGACGATCTCGGCGCCGCCGTTGCGGGCCCGGTCGACGATCGCCGCCAGCCGCTCGGCGCCCAAGAGCTGCGTGACCGGGATGCCGCCCACGCTGGTGCAACTGGGGATCGGCACCATCGTGTCGCCGTGACCGCCGAGCAGCATCGCGGAGATGTCCTCCACGCTGACGCCCAGTTCCAGGGCCAGGAACGAGCGGTACCGGGCCGTGTCGAGGATGCCGGCCTGACCCACGACGCGGGCGGCGGGAAATCCCGTCACCTGGAAGGTGCGCTGCACCATGGCGTCGAGCGGGTTGGAGACCACGATCACGACCGCCTGCGGGCTCGTGTCGCGAATCCGCGCCGCCACGTCCCCCACGATCTTCGCGTTCGTGGAGAGCAGGTCGTCGCGGCTCATGCCCGGCTTCCGCGCGATGCCGGCCGTCACCACCACCACGTCGCTGCCCGCCGTGTCGGCCCAGTCGGTGGTGCCCGTGATCCGGGCGTCGAAGCCCACGATCGGCGAGGCCTCGAAGAGGTCGAGGGCCTTGCCGGCGGGCATGCCCTCCGTGGCGGGGATGTCGAGGAGGACGATGTCGCCGAGTTCGGCGGCGGCACACCAGTGGGCGGTGGTCGCGCCGACGTTGCCGGCACCGATGATGGAGATCTTGGCTCGTCGCATGGCGGGAGATTCCTGGGGCGGGAAGGAAGGTGGGCGTCGCGCGGACCGCGACGGCCGCCTATCATTCGACAGAATCGCTCCGGCGCGAAGGGGCCGAGCGCCGTGCCGGGAATGGCGGGCCGCCGGACGTCAGCTCTCGTCGCCGGGGAGCCGCACCCGGTCGGGAAGCTGGCTGCGCCGCTGCTCGGCGAGCCGCTTCGCGGTCCGGCCCGCCGACCAGGCGCCGTAGGCCACGAAGGCCGCCACCAGGCCGGTGATGGCGGAGAAGATCCAGAACAGCACGTCGGTGGCGCCCTGCACGGAGGGCGCGGGCTTCCAGGCCGCCCGTCGGCCGATCACCATCGGCAGGTAGAGCCGTTCCCCGGCCGTCCGCGTGTCGCCCTGCGAAGACGAGATGAGCACGTCCTGCAGCGGGTAGCTGTAGCGCTTGAAGGCGAAGGCGGGCACGCTCACCTCCTCGGCGATCGAGTCGCCGCTGGGCATCCCGGCGGGCAGTTCGCGGACGCAGCACACGACGGGGTAGCGATCCCGGACCTTGCCGTCGGCCTCGAACGGCTCGGTGTCGACGAACACCTCGAGCTCCCAGTAGTGGTCGGTGCCGAGTTGCCGGCGGCGGAAGGGATCGTCGAGCGTGATCCGCGTGGCCTTGCGGGCGATGCCCGCGATCAGCACGGGGTCGCCGCGATGCGCGTCGAACCACTTCTGCCGCATGTCGAGCAGCGGCAGGATGTCGGTGCGGCCGCCCGTGTCCCTGACGATCGCGGCCGCATCGGCGGCGGCGACGGCGGCCAAGACGGCGTAGAAGGCCTCGGTGTCGCCGGCCACGATCTTGCGGTTGTCCACGACGCCGTCGAAGAGGCCGTAATCCATGCCCAGCCGCCCGAGCGGCGTGGGCGGAAACCAGGCCACCGAGGCGGCCGCAAGCAGCAGGTCGTGCCGGGCCTCGGGCCAGGCTGCGGCCGGTTCACCGCGGACGGGCAGCGGACCCGCCCCGGCCGTGAGCGGCAGGCCGACCGCGGCGGCCGGCTCGTCGATCGGCTGCCAGCGCGGCCAGGCGCGGGGGGCACGCGGCGTGGCCACGTCCACCACGGCGCCGTTCTCGTCGACGATGCGCACGAGATCGTAGCCGGGGGCGCCGGCCAACTCGGCGATCTCGGCCGGCAGCACCTGCGGCGCGACGAACACGGCGCGGCCCCGGACCCGCACGGTCGAGTCGGCGACGGCGGTCTCGGCACCCGCTCGAGCCACGGGCGCAGCCGCGGCGGCCCAGTCGGACTGCAGGCTGGCCGGCGCCGGGAGACGGGCCAGCACCCGCACCATCATCCGCTCCTTGGCGTCGCTCCAGCCGCCCGATTCCTCGATGACGCCGCGGCTGTCGCGATCGATCTTCTGCATCCTCAGGTATGCGGAAAAATCCCTGACTGCGTCGTCCGGCGCCGGTGCGGCCGTGGCCAGGAAGGGCGCGGCTCCGAGCAGGAGAGCCGCGAGCAGCGCCGGCTGCGCGGCCCAGGCACGACACTCGCGGCGGCTGATGGGCAGATTCGTCATGGGCCGTTCCCCGGGGCAGGATCATCGGGCAGCGACGCCGCCACCCGGCGCAGCGATTCCTCGACGGTGCAGATGTCGGCGCCGGCCAGCGCGGCATCGAGATCGGCCGGCGCGGCCGGCGTGCGCCGGGCGGCCCGCCGGCGGGCCAGGACGCCGCCGATGGCGACGGCGGCCAACGCCGTGGCCGCGGTGGCGATGGCCACCGTTCCCAGCGACACGGCACCGTGCAGCCCAGCCTCCGGCACGGCGGACGGCAGGGGCTTCCAGATCGGCTCCAGCACCATGATCAGCGGGGCCACGCGGACCGTGTCCCGGGCCACGTAGGCGTAGTTCTTGAAAAAGTAGCCCGTCAGCTCCACGTCCACGTCGATATCCATGCCGTGCGGCATGCCCTCCGGCAGCCGCAACGCGTGGATCACGACCGGAGAAGGCGGCCCGCCGGCCGGCTCCATCCAGCCCTGCCAATAGTCGTCGATGCCGTAGTCGTTGGCCGGTGCCCGCAACAGTTCCAGGCGGTGGAGCCTGCCCCGCATCCGCACCAATCGGCCCCGGAACGTGCGCGGCTGGCCGAAGAGTTCGCTGAAGCTCACGTCTCGGGGCCGGGCCCGGCTCAGGCCGTCACGGCCGCTGCTCTCGAGCGTGATCCAGGTCTGCAGCCAGGCGTCGATTTCCTGGTCGCGGAAGAAGGTGGCGTCGCGGATCTGGGCCAGAGCCGGGGCCGGTGCGGAGAGCTCGGCCGCCGGGACCGTCGGTTCGAACGTCTCCTCCGCGGGCTCGATGAGCACGGCATCGCCGTCGGGAGTCGGGCCGCGCAGGGTCTCGAGCTTGGTGTCCGCCTGCGGTTCCCGTCGGGCGCCGCCCCGCGGAAACCAGGTGCTCTCCACCCAGCTGAGGAGCAGCACCACGGCGGCGGCGAACGGCATCACCCGCCAGAACAGCCGGCGGTGTTCGCCGGGAGCCAGATAGTTCCGCGGTCTGGTCCCGCGGGACTGGTGCCGGCCCGGCGGATCGCGACGGTCGCTCACGGTTCCGGCGGCCCCGCCTGCTCGCGCTGCTGCCGCCGCATCTCGCGCCACACGTAGGCGGCGAACGATCCGGCCAGCGTGAAGGGCATCGCCAGCATGAGGAGGATGCTGTAGAAGTAGCCCCGCGCCAGATTCAGCCCCTCGGGGTCGGACGTGTTGACGGCGTCCTTGCAGTTCGGACACCCCAGCGCCTCGGACGCGGTGCAGGCCAGGACCGCGCAGGCCAGGGCGATCGCGACGGCAGGCGGCCGCCGCGGCGCACGTGCAGGGGAAACCTGGGGACGGGTCTGGCTCATACCGGAATTATAGACCGCATCCCCGCCGGCCGTGACAACGCCCCAGCCGCCCCGGATTCAGGCCACGAGGTGGTAGAGCATGGCGTAGATCACGACCCCCGTGACCGACACGTAGAGCCAGATCGGCAGCGTGACCCGCCCCAGCCGGCGGTGGGCTTCCCAGCGGCCGCGCCAGGCGAGGAAAAACATCCGCAGGGCCAGGATCGGCACCAGCACGGCCAGCAGGATGTGCGAGATCAGGATCGCGAAGTAGACGAACCGTACGCCCCCCTGGCCGCGAAACGGCACGTGGCCGACGAGGGCGTGGTAGGTGAGATAGCAGCCCAGGAACACGGCCGACACCGCGAAGGCGGCGACCATGGCCGCCCGATGGGCGCGAACGTTGCCCCGCCGGATGGACGCCCAGCCGGCCACGAGCAGCAGCGTGGCGATCGCGTTGAGGACGGCGTTGGTCGTGGCCAGGGGATGGATCGGGGCCGGCCCGGCGGCAGCGGCGACGGCGAGGAGCGGATCGATCATGGCGACACCTCGGCGGTGTCGGGCTCGGCGAGCACCTCGCGGATCAGTTTTTCGAGCAGGGCCACGCGGTCCGGCTGGAGCAGGTGGTATCCGCCCCGCAGCCTGCCCTGCCTGTCGAAGACCACGCCGCGTTCCGAGTGCACGCCCACCTCCACCGGCAGGAAGAACGTCTTCTGGCCGACTTCGCTGATCGTCTTCATGTCGCCGGTGAGGAATTTCCAGCGGGCCGGGTCGGCCGCGAAGCGATCGGCGTAGCGCCGCAGCACGTCGGGCGTGTCGTTGTCGGGATCGCAGGTTAGGCTGACGACCATGAAGTCGGGATCGTCGATCGACCGGAGGATGTCGGCGATCGCCTGGTTCTCGCGGAAACAGGGGCCCGGGCAGTTGGCGAAGAAGATCGCGCCCATCCAGACCTTGCCGCCAAGCGCGCTCGATTCGAAGGGCTGACCGGTCTGGTCGGTGAGCGTGAACGGCGTGGCGGTGACGTTGGCGCCGGCCGTCTCGTCGTCGGGGTCGACCCGCCCCGCCACGGGCGGCGGGGTGCCTGGCGGGAGCGTCGGGCCGCGGCCCTCGCCCCCGCATCCGCCCGCCAGGGCCACGAGCACGCAGAGCATCGAGCCGGGGACGGATTGCTTCATCGAGTCCACCGTGACAGACGGGGCTGGAGCGTGGATGCGGAGCGCCGAAGGACGATCCGGGATGCGGGCTTTGAGACCTCCCGCCACCCCGAGCGTTTCACGCCGGTGTCAGTGGGCCTGGGCCTCGGCGGCATGGGCCGCGGCCCGTTCCAGGAGCTGGACGTCCGCCGGCCGGGCCATGTGCAGGGCCCTTTCCTGGGACACCATGCGCAGCCGCATGCCCACGTCGGGCACGAGCATGATCGCCAGGAACAGGGCCATCATCGCCGCCGGGATCGTGAGCACGTATTTCCAGTTCGCCTCCCACCAGACGTGCATGAAGCAGAGGATCACGAGCATGGCCTTGGTGCACGACACCGCCATCATGAAGGCCCAGCCCACCTGCGGCTGGTCGCGCCAGGGCCAGGCCGCGGAGTAGGTGAGGAACGACATCGTCGTCAGTCCGCAGAGGGCCAGGAACACGAGCAGATACTTGCCGATGCCGCCGTGCCCGTGCTCGTCGCCGTGCCCGTGGGCCGTGTGCTCGAGGGTCTGGTCGGCCGACTCGCCGGGCCGCGTGATCGGGCCGTGCCGGCCGGGGTCGGAAGGGGTGGCGTGGTCGCTCATGGCGGGAGCCTTTCGGTCGTGGTTCGGGTCGTTCAGAACAGGTACAGGAGCGGGAACAGGAAGATCCACACGAGGTCGACGAAGTGCCAGTACAGGCCGGCGTTCTCGATCGCCCCGGCACGCTTCGCGTTGAGCGTCCAGGTGAGCATGATGCCGAACACGATCAGTCCGACGATCACGTGGATGGCATG
>Ga0129333_10004694_pt1 | contig 12779 bp, 20 predicted proteins | sample CPB6_08_DNA_FD_94474 | JGI IMG/M metagenome (GOLD analysis project Ga0129333, IMG submission 94474) | Freshwater to marine salinity gradient microbial communities from Chesapeake Bay, USA - CPBay_Sum_0.6_0.8_DNA | ecosystem: Environmental > Aquatic > Marine > Coastal | place: USA: Chesapeake... | reverse complement strand
TCATGTCTACACTTCCACTTGCCACTAATGTGATTAGCTACCACTGCTGAATCAGTATAAATAATTGGGTCATAGAATTCACCCATGGAACATATAAGCAGACCGGATATTACAGCCTCATATTCAGCTTCATTGTTACTTCTTGGGCCTAAACCTCTGGCAAACTGCGCTATTTTTTTTCTGTTCTTATAAACAGATACTGCACACGCTGCTTCTCCAATTTTCTTTTGACCTTGTCCTCTTGATGCGCCGTCACAAAATACTTCTATAATCACGATAAATCAGCTTACTTACCATCTACGTTTACATCTATTTCAATACCTAAACTCTTTACCCTGTTTTTAAAATTCTTTAATTGAGTTTGACCATTGATCATAAATGTAGAATTAAGTGTGTATCTTTCTTTCTTGTATTCAATCTGAGTTGGATAATCTAAAGTGTCTCTAACCTTTGAATAAAATTCGGTGGCTGAATTTACTGATTTATAATGAGCTATATACAAGATGGTTCTCCAAATCTTTAGTAGGTGTTAAAATCTTTTTCACTAAAGTAACCTTTTTCTTCCCTAGCAGAAGCTACCTGCATTGATTGTATTTTATCTATTAGCTTCCTTGCAGACTCCGAAGCTATTCTAGCTGCAAGCTCCATAGATTCAGCCAGGTTCACTATAGCTTCTGCGGTAATAAGTGCAGTGTATTCACTCTCTGCAGCCTCTAATGCATTTGCCTCACGCTCAGCTTCATTCTTTCCAACTCTGTTAGCTTTGTAGACTTTCTTGTAGCTTCCTTCTATTAGCTTATATTGAGCACGCGCCATACCCGCTAGTCTTGCAACTCTTCCGTAAACATTTGAAGTTCTTGCAACCAAAGAAGCCATTTCGTGAATTCCCAAATCTAATGTATCAACATCAGGTATTGAAACAAAGTATAATGAATTGCTAGTATCCGAAGTGTACGCTGAAACTATCTCTTCTATTTGAGGGCCTATAAATTCTCTTAGTAATTCATTCATTCTTTGTAAAGATTGAAGGTTCATTGTCTACCTATCTAAAGTTAATTTCATCTCGCATCTTAGATTCTACCACAAGATTAGTTACCTTTGCCCTTATTTTACCTAAATGTTCTCTTACTGTATTTGGATGTTCTGAAATTTTTTTACTTATTTCACTAGATCTTAAGTCATCTATATATCGCCATTTAAGTAGTTGTCGTTCCTGAACCGAAAGAAATATAAAAGGCTCTGCGCATGTTTCGCCCAACACCCAAAACTCATTAATATCTTCTGTAGAAAGAAATTCTTCCATTTCTCTTTCTTCTGGTGGAGCTTTAAAACCAACTTGCTTCTCTCCATCTTCTCCATCATCACTTGAATCATCACTTAAAAGAGGAAAACTTTTTCTACCCAATTGATCTATTAGAAATGTATCAACATTCTTTTTAAGAAGATAGAAAAAGTAACTATATAAAAATCCGGCTAAATGGTATTGGTCCTTTTTCAGAATCTTTTCTTTGATACCTAGTTATACACTGAAAGAAAGTCATGTCTACGGTTTGTCTAACGTCTATTTCTTCACCATATCTTTTTGCCATGTACACTATACCGTCGTAACACTTCGTTTACATGCTTGTATCCTGCTTGATTAAGCTTGTTTTTCATAAGTGCAAATCTAACATATGAATCTTTTACGAACAAAGATGTGAATCTTCTGATGTCGTAGTCGTTTAAGTTATACTTGCCGTGATATAACAATGTTGTATATTTTGTAAGAAAATTATTAAAAACTTTTAACAGTTCTTTTTTAGCTCTTTCATCTCCACTTTTAGCCTTAGCTATTAGGGCCTGCATTTCTTCTTCTTCTAAATTGTAATACTGTTCCTTGTACGCTGCCATGATTACTTGCCTTCCCAAATTGATATTTTGTCAGAATAATAATTTCTGATATCTTCGTAATAAATCACCTGCGGTATTTCTAGCTCAGCGGCAAAAGCTTTACCTTCGGATGAATACTTGCTTATTATAAAAGTTAGTTTATTAAACTCTGACTCGTAATACCTTTTAAATCTCTTTAACTTAGTCATGCTTTTGGCGTCAAGATATCCCTTAATCTCAACCCAGCTTGAGTCAACTTGCGTAAAAAAATCTGGAGTATAACCTTTTGTTCCGTTTCTTAATTGGAAAAGCAAAGACTGTTGGTTCAAAATCAAACTTAATTTTGTACGCTGTTAAAATTCTGGCAAAGTTTGCTTCCCAATTAGATCTTAGAGTTAAACCTAAATCTTCTCTAAAGCCGGTCTTTGTATGCTGATATGCATTGCCGCGCTTTATCTTAGTTAATTCATTTATGCTAGACTGGTTTGGTTCAGCCTTCAGCTTACTAAAATCTGGATGTTTTTTTAGTGGAGAAATTTCCAAAAAATATTCCTCCGGCTTGACAATGTTGAGCTCTTTCATGGTATCCTTTAGGCCTAAACTAATCTACTCCATTATAAATTATAAAAAGTAAAAAAACAAAAAAACCCGTAAGGGTTGTCAAACAAAAGAAAACGGAGTATAATAAAAACATGAACACATTAAACACAATCATTGATAGCATGCTAATTGAGGTTAACGAAGAGATTATTTCAGACCTCAGCAGACTCGGATATTCACGCACAGAAGCCACTAAGGTGGTTAGTGAATTCAGCGATTTCGATCTTATCGAAGACGCAGCTTTGAACCCAGTCTCAGCATTCTAATTATCAATACCTTAAAAGTAATTAGCCAGGGCGAAAGCCCTGGCTTTTTGCTTTATCCTAAAAAGATTGCTAGTTATGCTTTTGCTAGTTTTCTAGCTCTAAATACACCAGTTCCACAAGCACCAGACTTAGCAAAGTCGCAAAACGTGCAGGAGCGTTCATTCTTTGTTGGCAAGAACGCCGAATCATTTATGATTGAATCTAGCGTAGATATTAAATTAATTTTAATATTCTCTATATCATCCTTGGTAAATAGGTGTCCTTTACGCCTTCCGGGACCTAAGGTAATACAGTTCAGCATATATGTTTTTATCTGGATATAGATAGTCAACCGCCATTGCATATATACCCAATTGTAAATTGGTTGGTATATCTTTTGGCGATACTTCCCATTTGCCAGTTTTATAATCTATAATCTTTACGCCATCTTCACCCCAGGAATCTATCCTATCTATATATCCGGATATTAAATAGCTTCCTAAAACAAACCTAAAACCATATTCTTTATGAAGAACATCAAATTTAGTATTAGCGTACTGGTCAAAAAATTCGTCGAGTATTTCTTTCCCCGCATCGATTAGCTCAGGTTTAATCTTGCTATCTGGATCCTGAGTTGTTAGCTCTTTGGAGTAGGCATCTTGTAGCTTGGAGAAATCGAGTGTCTCAGTTGCACTTACGTTATCCTCTAATACTGAATGGACTATATTTCCCAGTACAGCTGCCTCACCAAAAAGGCGTGGCTCCTTTTGAATATATGTATAAAAATATTTCGAAGGACACATTTTATATGTGTCTATTCTTGAGTAGGAAAAATCAGTTAACGATAATTTTTCAAAATCACTTACATCTTCTAAGTTTCTAATAGCTAATTTCATTAGTCTTCAATTCCATCCCCGTAGGGATTTTTATTTTCGAATATTAAATTTCCGTTTGAATCGTATTCATTGCCAAGCTCATCGATAATGTTACCAGTGTAAATATTTTTATACTTACCTTCACCAAATGGAGCCCAACCGCTTGTTCCCATTTCCATTTGGTCATCTTCGTTATACGGCCAAGACATCGTCTCCTCCTTCTGTTAAAGAGATAACAGTATTGTTAACAGAATCTATATTAAAATAGTAACTTAATAATCCGTATAAATCTGACAACTCCTGAACTGTTGCATTAAAACCAGCAACTCCTGATTGTACAAAATAGCTAGGCTCATCTGTATTGTACTCTATTAGAGTTATGTTATTAAGTAACATTCTACCGACTTCATGTTTAATCATATTAATCTTCCTCGTATATTGTTATAGGATTCCAATTTGGATCATCCATTTTTTCCCTCATGTCAGCAACGTAAGAATCCCAATCTCTTTCGTCTTCTGATTTTTTCTGGTATTTTACTTCACCCTTAAATGGATTAGTCTTAAATCGAGTCATGACTACTCTACCTTCTTTTGTTTTCCACCTCAAGATTCCGTTCTTGCAATCACAAAAATCTTCTGGGTGTGGATCAGTTTTGCCCAGTGGATCGTATCTACCACTACACGAATTGCACTTAGTGTATCTACCTTTATCTTGGCATCTATTGCATGATGCGCAAAAAGTCCAGCACGGTTTAGTAGATGGGTTCTGATAGGTTCCTGGTAATGTCATTTGTTAGCTCCGTATGTTTATATATTTTTGTAATTTTTCTTCTATTTTTAATGAAGTAGATTTTTTAAACTTAAAAGTTACTTTCTTATTATTCTCTGTATATATTAAATATACATAGGATGGTCCATTAACATTTTCAATTATATCACATATACCCTGCACCACTTCTAGACTCGGAGCATCTTGCACTTCTAACATAATTGATTTACTGCCAATTGCTCTAGACGTATCTATCTTTTCACTAGAATTATAAAACATCTTTACAATTGCTGACTCTTCTTCGTTCTCTCTGTTTATTGTTCCAGAGACAATAACTACATCACCTTCACTAAAGAAATCGTCGCTTATAGTTTTGGACTCCCTAGGGAAAATGATTACTTCTATTTCTCCTGAGAGATCTTCAACTAATAATCGGAACATTTTCTGTCCTTTTTTAGTTATCATCCTCTTTACTGCCGTTAAAATTCCGCCTACTTTAACATTTGCTCCGTTACTTATTTCTAATATATCTATTATTTCACCAGTTACACTAGGTGATATTGTTGTCCACATGCCCTCTATAGGATGCTTCGATACATATATTCCTAACTCAGCTTTTTCTTTTTCTAGTAATTCTAATTCTCTTCTTCTTGTTAAATCACCATCATGTGAAACAACAAACAGCTCATCAAGCGCACCGGCATAAGCTAAATGTTCTAATGTAGACTTTTTCAAGGTAGCTGGATCACATCTTCTAAAGAAATCATAAACACTAGAATAAGGATTCTTTTCATCTCTCCCCAAAATAATTGCTTCAGCTATAGACTCACCAATTCCATTTATTGCTGATAAACCAAAGATTACCTGAGACTCACTTAGAACGTTAAAGTCTTTGCCAGATTTATTTAAAGATGGTGGAAGAACTTCTATTTCCAGTTTTCTGCAGTCTGAAAGATATGCAGCAAGTTTTTCTTTATTGCCAACCACAGAAGACATTAAAGCTGCCATATACTCAGCGGTAAAGTGTGCCTTTAAATAAGCGGTAATATATGAAACCATTGCATAACTTGCTGCGTGAGCTCTGTTGAAACCGTAACCACCAAAGTATTCAATGTCTGAATAAATCTTATTAGCTTTATCTTCGTCTAGATTAGAATGATCTACACATCCTTTTACGAATTTAGTTCTAATCATAGCTATCTTGTCCATAAGCTTCTTACCGATAACTTTTCTTAAGTCATCAGCTTCAGCAGATGTAAAGCCAGCAAGTTCTCTAGCCACACCAAGAACATCTTCTTGGTATAACATAATTCCAAGTGAAGGACCAAGAACCTTTTCTAATTTTGGATGATCATAAGAGACATGACTTCTTCCATGTTTTCTATCTATGTATTCTCTATCCATACCAGAACCCATTGGACCTGGGCGGTACAAAGATATAAGAGCCATTATGTCCTGAATATTTTGTGGTTGCATTTGAACCATCAATTCACGCATACCAGCAGACTCAAGCTGGAATACTCCCATGGCTTTACCTTGGCACAGTAGTTCGTAAGTTTTTTTATCGTCTATTGGTATATCATTTACATCTAGTGTGATTTGTCTATGTTGTTTAATTAATTTTATACATGTATCTATCACGCCCAAGTTTCTTAAACCAAGGAAGTCAATTTTTAATAGCCCACACTGTTCGACTCTTCCCATGTCCCACTGAGTTACAACAGGCTTATCTGCACCCTTTTGCATAGTGGGTAGATATTCGACTAGTGATTCCTTGGATATAACAACTCCAGCTGCGTGGATGCCAGTCTGCCTTACTAAGTTCTCTAAACCAAAAGCTGTATCAATTATCTCTTTTGATTGAGTATCATTTTTATACAACGTGTTAAACTCTTGAACGTCCATACATTCTTTTAGAGATTTTGAAACACCAAGTACTGGGGGCGGTATTAGTTTTGCTACTTTGTCCCCAGCGGTAAAGTCATAACCTAAAGCTCTTGCTGCATCTCTAACCGATTGTCTAGCGCCAGTCCTGTTGAAGGTGCAGATATGCGCTACTTTATCACTACCATATTTACTTCTAGCATAGTCAATAACTTTATCTCTGTGTCTATCATCAAAGTCTAAATCAATATCAGGCATCGACTTTCTTCCTTCAACTAAGAATCTTTCAAACATCAAACCAAACTTAATTGGATCTAAGTTTGTAATATCAAATGCGTAAGATAAAATACTGCCAGCGGCAGATCCTCTTCCCCATCCAACCCTAATATCATTTTCTTTAGCCCAACGAACTAAGTCAGATACAACCAAGAAGTATTCTGGAAAGCCCATATCCTTCACTACCCTAATTTCATAGTTAGCTCTTTCTATGATGTGGTCAGGTAATGGATTACCATATCTATTCTTTAACCCCTCCCATGCTAATCTTTCAAAGTAATCAGTTGATGATTCTTTAGTGGGTATAGGAAAGTTTGGAAAATGTATTTCACCAAATTTTAAATTAACATCAACCATGTCATTGATGTGCATTGTGTTTTTTAAATACTCTTCTGAAAATATTTTAGCCATTTCATCATAAGACTGAAGATAAAATTGATCTCCAGAAAAAGAAAATCTGTTTGGCGTATGGACATTGCTGTTAGTAGCAACACATAGCATTATGTCGTGCGCATGAGCATCAGCTTGGTGCACATAGTGGCAATCGCCGGATGGAACTATCCTAGCACCGATTGTATTTGCTATTTTTATTAAATCTGGGATAACTTGTAGCTGCTCTTCTATTCCATGATTTTGTATTTCTATGAAATAGTTTTCTTTTCCTACAATATCTTGCATTGCAGCGGCGTGTTTTAGTGCAGTGTTGTAATCATTTCTCAAAAGAGCCTGAGAAACTTCTCCGTTTAGGCAGCCTGATAATATTATTATCCCATCAGAATGCTGAGATATTAATTCATGATCAACTCTAGGTTTTACATAATAGCCTTCGGTAAAAGCCCTAGAAGACATCTTGATTATATTATGATAGCCAATATTATTCTTAGCTAATACGGTTATATGGTATGGACCTCTTTGTTCCCATTCATTTTTAGATGGGCCAGATCTTTCTTCTTCATCTTTATCAAACCTGGTCTTTCTGGCCTGATATAATTCAGAACCCAAGATTGGCTTAACGCCTATTGAGTTTCCAGCGTCGTAAAAATCTAACCACGAATGTATATTTCCATGGTCAGTTGTAGCTAACCCACTCATACCTAAAGACTTAGCTCTTGATAAGTACTCTTCTACGTTACCGTGACCATCTAACATGGAGAATACTGTATGGTTATGTAGGTTAGTCCAATTTTTCACTTAAGTCCTCTTTTAATATTTATCTGGTTCAATACATTATCTTTATCACGCTTATAACATACTGTTACTACACCCCTGCAATATTTACACACTGCTGGTAGTCCAGCTTGAGCAAAAGAACTATTGTACATGTGTCTATCTGTTTGTTCAGTTCCACAGTCCGTACATAGACCAATTACATCATCATCCTGCATCACTCCCCCTTTCTTGGTGCGGTTCTATATGCAAATCGAACTGGTGATGGAGAAGATTTCTCTTGAGTTTCTATAAATCTATCTCCAACTTTAACCCACTTATTTTTCTTTTCAAGAGAGCAGCTTCCGCACCCTACGCCAACTGAATTAGCTCTTTCACAAGTGTATGGTCTACCGCCAATGCCTAACTCTCTTCTTCTTATCCAATCACTTATGTGAGCTTGTGATTTACTTGGATTGTAATCTTCACAGTTACTGAGTATTTCGTGCAAATAACTTATAGACTCTTCGTTGTAAGTCAAAATTGAACATAGAAATAGTCTTGCTTCGTGTTCTAAAAAGTGTGAGTTTTTTGCTTGCTCATGCAATCTTTTTACTGAAGGACACTTCAACCAAAGTGTTTCTTTCTCAAATACTTTTTGATTCTGATCAAATGTTTTTAAACCAGAAGAACCAAATTTATTAAAATGATCTAATATATCTTTTGGTTTATTCTTATCCTCTTCCATCTGATAGGTGAATTGTCTATACCATTCATTAGCAGTAAAGCTAAAAGACTGCTCAGCAACCTCGAAAGATTGACTAGTGCTTGAATAGGTAACAATATTTTCTATACTAGAAAGAAATATATTTTTTGGTAATAAAGTTTTATACAAATTGGTTGACTGATGAATAGATCCAGGCAGTCTCCACATTCTTCTCATGTCATAAACGCTAAAATCCATAGAAGAAATAGCTAAGTCATCTTTTAATTTGTTAGCTATGTATCTAAATATTTTAGGCAGTTCGTTTGATGGATTAATACCAAGACTTATAGCTTCACATTCTATGTGAAAACCCTTTTTTCCAGTGTAATAAACTAATAAAGATTCTTCTGGAATGTAGGAAGAAAGATATCCATATAGCCTCTGCGCTTCTTCGTAGCAAAGATTCATATCTTCGCTGTCTAAGTCAAAGTATAAAGACCCAAGCCTAATGGCTTTATCTAGATCAGTGCTATTATAGTGCCAAACTGAAGTATACAGACCAACGTTACTGTGTTTTTGTCTATATGAATCTATGTCTTCCATATCATAAAAGACTGGATCGTTACCATTCTTATCTCTAATAACTCTATCTAAATTAGGTACAAATCTAGCGACTTCAACATATTTCCATTGTGAAATAAATTTATCTTTATCTAAAGGAAGTTTCATGGTATATGTATTTTACCACTGTCCGCTTCCATGTGCCAAGCTATTAGTCGATTGTCTTCTGAAATATTCTCATTATTAGATCTGTAGTAAATTGATTCCCTTATAAGGAACTCTAAAGAATCATTTATATGAGCTCTCACATGCATCTTGTCTGGATTTTCCATTTTCATTTGCTGTTATCAATTTCAACAATTGTATGTAGTTTTGAAGCAACGTTGTCTGATAGATGAACTATCATATCCATATAAGTGCTAGGTACAGTTTCTGGAATTGGAGACCATGGACCAAGATGGCATCTAACTAGTCTAAGTATTGATTGAACGGTTTCCTCATCTAAAAAAAGAGTAGACGACGCTGATTCTGAACCATACTTTTTATCATTTTCTTGACACTTTTTAACAAAAGCACCAACTGTGTACGGGTGCATTGGGTCATAAAAAAAATCTTCCTTACTGTCATCGTAGGCTATACCCTTAGTCACGTCATGCAATAAGCATGCAGCGTATACCGTATCTTTTTCCTGGGCAATTAATCCGTAAGAGTCGCATATTACATTAGCAACTTTAACGACTCTTTTTGTGTGGAGAACATTGCCACCGACACCGTGCTCGTCAGCTGGATGATACTTACCTGAGAAACTAGATGGTATTTTCCAAAATGTTTTTGCCTGAAGTAGGACCGATCTAACAAAGAGCTTAATCTGTTGATTAGAAATCAGATTAATCTCCTCTATGAGAGGAGCCAGTAACTTATCTTCCTCTTCATTCGCTTTAAATGAAATATCATCATTTAATAATTCGTCTAATATACTTTTCTTACTCATTGTCTGAATCCCAATTTAATTTTTCTTTTAAATATATTTGATACTTTTCATCTATTATAGAAACTAAATATTCATAAGGGGTTTGTTTATTTTTTTTTGCAAGTGTAAATAAACTCTTAGATACCTTAGCTTCAAGTATAACACCAAATCTATTTTTCTGCATTTTTTGACCAGTTTGACCACTTTGAGCACGGTTTATCGAATGGACACTTCTTGCAATACCAAGTCAACCCTCTTCTTGGAATAAAGTTTTCTGCTTGTTCTAATTCATCAGCCCAAAATTTTAAAGAATCAAGATCTTCTTTAGTTATTTCAAAATCGACAAAAGAAACCTTGGGCATTAATAAATCTATATATCCAAAAGATGCTTTGGAAATTCTTTCACCATGCTTTACAGCAAAGGCATTATACATTGTTGCAAAATTTACCTGATACATGTGCTGATGACTATTCTTATAGTTAAACATTATTTTGATAACATAATATTTATTATTTTTATAAAGTATGATATCAAATTTATCTTTAATTTTAACCTTTGGGGTGACTGGCATTATGCAGTCTTCGTTTATTGCTATTGGTATGTATGTTTCATCTGAAAAGTTTTCGTAAAAAGACAATAATGCAGAAGCTGCTTTAGTCGTAAGGCTAGCGCTATTTCCATATGCGCTCTCATGCTGCTCTGTCATAATATCGTATGAAGAAACATTATCAGAAAACCAAAGCTTTTCCCACCTATTTAAAAGGGATGCATAGGATGGTGTATAGCCACCTTGTTTTTTGTAGAAAAAGTAATATATTATTTCCTTTAGAGTATTCTCAAACCTGAGAGATAGTAGGTCTCTACCACCTATTGACTCTGGCATTTTTTGATTGTATCTATATTCATATAACAGTGAACATGTTTGAAAATCTTTTAAAGATTCTGGTGTAATTAATTTCATTAGTTAAAATCTCCATTGTTTAATAAATCATCTAAAATCGATGAAGCGTCATAAGATCCAGATGTAACTATTTCGTATTCTTCGTAAGACTTTCTAGAATCTACATACCTAACTAGTGGTGGCTCATAAGAAAATGTTGATCCTGTAATTCTATTTTTAGGTATTTGTAGTTGCATTACATTTTCATCTTCTGAATCGTCACCGCTAACTAGTTTCTTTTCGGTGATAAATATAGTTACTGCACACTTTTGCTGAATGGCTAAGGATCCACCAGTATCTGACTGCATAACTATTTCTCTTTTTTCTTTCATTCTATTTGAATTTTCTTGCGCTGTAATTATCAACACACAATTCATATCTCTAGCTATTTTCTCAAGGCGAACCATCATCTCTTCAAATTCTCCCCATCTAGCTTTTCCTTTAGATCTGGTAAACATTGATTGGATAGTGTCGATAACTATGACATCTGGAAGATGCTCTCCCTGGACCAATATATCTCTTAACCAACTTTCTAAATCTTCGAAGTATGGAGTATCTGGATCGTGCTTAACCATCAAACGATCACCCCACTTCTCCAAACGATCAGTAAACATTTTTATGTACTTATTTTTTTCTTCTTCATCCCACTTATCTAATTCTGAATAGATATTTTTTCCAGTTATCTGGGTCATCAAAATTCTTTCCCAGTGAGTTCTAGCTTCTTCAAAGTTAATGTACAAAGCTTTATAACCACAATCTAACCAATTGTTTACTAAACATTTTGCGAACGTACTCTTGCCCTTACCTGATGCGGCAATGATTGCATGAACTGCACCTTTAAAGAATCCTCCATCATTGGTGTATCCCATCGCTCTATTTAAAGATTTAAATTGGGTTGGCAAAAAGTCTGGAGTGTCTAACAGAGAATCTATCTTGTCTATTATTTGACTTGCTGTGACTACACCATCTAATGGATCGTAGTTTATTTTATTTTCCAAATCGGTTATTTGAGAAGCTATCTCATTCATTCTTGCTAAGTCTTCATCAGACTTAAGCCCCTTTTGGCTTAGTATAATTTCTAATTCTTTTAGATAATTCTTTTGCTTAATCTTATTATCTTTATGCTTTAAAACTTGGACAACAGCTTCTGGACTAGCTAGTTGCATATCAGAAAGAACACCCATAAGGGCATTCACTCCCTCATCTCCGTTTAAGGCGTCAAAGACGTGACTCTCTAATTGTATCCAATTTTTAAATACTATCGGATCAACTATATCTAAATCTGTACTAGATACATAGGATAAAAGAGCATTATAAAACTCATGGACACCGTGTTGATTATCATTAATGCCAACAATCTGTGGATCTAGATTATCTTTAAAATAAGATATAGCTCCTTTTTCTCTGAAAGAAAGAGCAAATACCTGATATTCAATTGGGTGGGTTACAGGAGAAGATCCAGCATCACTCATGATTATCTCTTCTCTTTTTCATTTTTTTGTACGTCTCTTTCTTTCTTTCGTTATACTGCTTTTTTCTATCCTGATAGAATTTATTTTGAGTAATGCTTTTTTTATTTGACTTTGCCTTTTCTGGAACGTGGGGACTTACCCTTATTGCTTGCAATAGTCTATCATAAACAGCTTGCTCGCTGAGTTCATCGTTGTACCTGAATACAACTAATGTTATTCCTTCCTGTTTACAAAGTTCTAATTTTCTTTCATCTCTTTTTTGAGCCTGGATAAAATCATACTTTGATTCAAAAAATCTTTCAGTATAATAAAAATGTTGTCTTCCATGAAACTCTGCACCTATTCTATACTCTTGGCAATAAACATCTATTTTTAGACGCTCACCTACATGGTATTCATTCGTAATCTTTTGTCCAGGAAAAAGCTTCTGCATTACTTGAGTAAGTGCAGCTTGGCCTCTCGAAG
>Ga0129333_10004689_pt1 | contig 12789 bp, 7 predicted proteins | sample CPB6_08_DNA_FD_94474 | JGI IMG/M metagenome (GOLD analysis project Ga0129333, IMG submission 94474) | Freshwater to marine salinity gradient microbial communities from Chesapeake Bay, USA - CPBay_Sum_0.6_0.8_DNA | ecosystem: Environmental > Aquatic > Marine > Coastal | place: USA: Chesapeake Bay... | reverse complement strand
TTCTTATTTCAGCCCGGTATAGACCTGCGGCAGATTGTCGACGCGGTAAACCAGGTCGGGGCCTCTCCCTCCGCGCTAATTGCGATCCTTGAGGCGCTGAAGACTTCTGGCAGCCTGCGGGCTGAGCTTATCATCATTTAGGGGCCTACATGAGTGTCCAAGGATCCGGATCGGCTACCTACCTTGACCTTCGAGGGCTGACAGAACTCAAGGCCCAGCACTCCGTTGGTGAGGAACAGCGCATACGGGATGCGGCAAGTCAGTTTGAGGCGCTCTTTGTGGAGATGATGTTGAAGTCTATGCGGGAGGCTTCACCAAGGAGCGAGCTTACTGGATCCAACGCCGAAGAGCTGTATCGAGACATGTTCGACAAGGAGCTGTCTGTTCAGCTAGCTAAGCGTGGCACCCTCGGGCTAGCAGACCAGATGACGAAGAGCATACTGGCTAGCCGTGGCGCAAGTCTGCAGCCTGCACTAGGGGGGGCGGGCGGATTTCCCGTAGGCGCCAAGCAGGTGACAGCCTATCCGCTGGATCGGGGCGCCGGCGCAGGGCAAGGCTTTGAAAAAAAAGGCTTTGACTTAAAGCCTACAAAGACCCTCGAGTGACTAGAGCCTAGATATGGCCGACCTCCTATCCACAGGCACATCAGGAGTCCTCGTCTACCAACGCGCGCTGGCGGCGGTGAGCAACAACATCGCCAACGTCGCGACGGACGGCTACGTACGCCAGGAGGAGATCCTCGTAGCCCAACCCTCAACGCAAATCGCCAACAACTTTTTGGAAAACGGTGTCACCAGTGCCGGTGTAAGGCGAGCCTATAACGAGTTTCTGGAACAAAACCTGAGGAATAGTAATAGCCTGGTTTTCACGCAGAGCCAGCTTGTTGAATACGCCAACCAGGTCGTGGATGTGATGGCAAGCAGCAGTAGTGGGCTCTCAGGTCTCATAGATGGTTTTTTTGGCGCTGCCCGCGACTTGTCATCCGATCCATCATCTGTGATCTACCGAAGCGCCTTCATTCGTAACTCTCAGTCACTTGCCACAGGGTTCAGGCAAACGAGTAGCACGCTTGCCCAGATTGATGAGCAGGCTAAGCGAGACCAGAGCGATGTTGTAACAAAGGTCAACAACATGGCGGGCCAAATCGCGTATGTAAATTCGCAGCTTAGCAAGAAGCCAGAACTAAACAGTCAGCCGCCAGAGCTTTTGGATCAGCGCGACAGACTGCTTCGAGACCTCTCCGAATTAGTCGGTTTTAGCGCTGATTTTGAGACAAACGGCGAGGTGAACATCTCGCTGGCATATAACCAGGGTCAGGGGGTGCTGGTGAGCGGTCAAAATTCGAGGGCGCTAAGTATCGAATTCCGGCCGCAGGGGACAACGAACTTCGTTCTCGATAGTTACGGTGATGCGGAGACTGTGGGCTCGGTTACCGGTGGGCGCCTCGGTGCAGCGCTTGTCTTTCGGGAACAAATCCTACAACCAACGGCCAGGGGTCTAGATAGCCTGGCCGCAGCCTTTGCGAACGAGATTAACGCCATTCAGCGCAACGGCACGGATCTTCTCGGGGAACGAGGTGGAGATCTGTTTGGTGTGGACGGCGAGGGCGACGGGGCTGCGGCAAACATGGCTGTCCTCTTTAGTGATCCTCAGCGAGTCGCTGCCGCCTCTCTTTTTCGAGTTACTGTAGATGCGACTAACCTAGGAGATGCGAGCGCCACGGTATCAAGTGTTGGTGAGACACCATCGTACCCGCTGGCATTAACAGACGTTCTGGCGGTCAGTGGGGACAGCGTAAGTGTTAACATCGGCGGTGGCCTTCAATCTGTCTTTAAAATACCGGCGGGCTCTGTCGACACGGTCATATACCTGGATGGTGAGCAAGATCAATGGCCACAGCTGGTGACGAGCGACGGGCGAAACATCCTAGGTCAGAGTATTGACAATGCCGATCAGCTCTTAAGTGCCGCAGGAATAGTTGGGGGCGCTACTGTAAGCAACAGCTACCTAAATGCCTACCTTGGCGATAACCCTCAATATCGTGGTGAAGGTTATTTTTTGGGGGTTCGTGCACTAGCCCTGCAGAGCCCTATATACGAGAAGCAGTGGTCTGAGGTTGATAAGCGTAACGTTGGCGTACTGGTTGGTTATGAAGACGTCGCCGCAACAATACTAACCGATCACACCAGCCTGTCATGGGATTTCCCCATAGCGGATGGCGCAATCGTGCTAAACGGGGTTAGCATGCCCGCGCTAGACACGGCTGACAACGGATTCCAAGGCGCCAATGAAATCGCCGACTGGATTAACTCAAAGACTGAAGACACTGGTGTGGTGGCCACAGCCCAAAACGAGGTGCGGCTGCCCCTTGCTTCACTCTTTTCTAGGAATACCGGAACTTTAAGTATTAATGATAGGGCCGCATTCAATGCGGGTGACCTAGTTGCCAAACCAAGCCTGGACGATTTGGTTGCGGCAATAAACGGCATCGATTGGGGAGAACTCGAACCTTCCAGCCGAGTTGTGGCAAGCGTCTCCGGTAAAGAACTTATTCTGGCCAATGGAGACGGATCTAGTATTAGCGTAGGCGGCACTTTACTGTCGGGAGCCGGCGACTATGGCGGCCAACTCAAGCTCAATCGCGTCAACCCCACCGAGGTCCGTCTGACAGTTGAATCTTTCTCGGTTCCCGGCGAAGGTCTTTCGCTAATTGTTAACGGGCAAACAATTTCAGCGACTGGTGATGTTGGCACCAGGCCAGACTTAGACGCCTTAGTTGCTGCCGTTAATCTTATCGACTGGGGTGATACTCCTCTTAACAGCAGGGTGGTAGCTAGTGCCTCTGGAGGAAAGCTATTACTAAAGAATAATGACGGCACTCCGATAAACGTATACGGAGACATGCTTTTGCCAGTCGGTAGGTATTACGCCGAGCCCGCAAGCGGACCGATCGAAATCGGGCTGGACCCTCAGCTCGGTGGCTCCCCTGCTGTAATGAAGGCCTTGGGTATGCGAACCGGTGTATACATCGATGGCCCCACTCACGATGACCTTATCTACATGGTAAGCGGGAGCGGTATTGCCACTGTGTCTGCAAGTTCTACCCCGCCCACAGTTATGCGTGAGGATATTCTTCGGCGGGATACTTTTGAGTTTACGTTTGTTGATCCAGACGACGATGGGATAGGCTACATTTCTATAAAAGACACCGAGACACAGACCGAGCTTGCCCGTCGGGTATATCACGGGTCTGGGAGCATTGACTTTGCGGGCCTGAGGGTTACCTTTTCTGACACATTAGTCGATGGCGACAAGTTCCACGTCGACGGTAACCATGACGGTATTGGAGACAACAGTAACATCAACAAGGTTGTCAACCTAGAGACCGAACCAGTACTCCCCGGCGGCTTGACGCTCTCCGAGGGATATTTTGAACAGGTGACTAGGGTTGGTGGCCTTGCGACGCAGGCCAAGATATCTGCAGACGCGCTAGAGGTTGTAAGGGGGCAGGCTGAGCAGTCGAGAGACGCAGTCTCGGGTGTCAGCATCGATCAGGAGGCAGCAGACCTCATCCGGTTCCAGCAGGCCTACCAGGCCAACGCTAGGGTCATTCAAGCTGCAAACGATCTTTTCGACTCAATATTGAGCATAAGGTAACGGGCGTAATTATGGTTGACAAGGTGTCGACAAGAATGTTCTTCGATAGCTCGGCCAAGCTGTTCGCAAGGATTCAAAACGAGGCAGCTCGGACGCAGGCGCAACTGTCCACCGGCCTGCAGCTCCTAAAGCCCAGTGACGAACCGGAAAAGGCGGTAACCGTCAATCGGATAAATTCTGCCATCTCTCGCCAAGATAGTATAGAAAAGGCGCTGGGTGTCATCAAGACAAGACTTTCCGCTCAAGAGGTTTCCCTGAGAGGTGTGAGTGACATGATGGCCAGGTTGAAGGAGCTTGCTATCCAGGCGTCGAACGACACCTATAGTACGCAGCAGCTCCAGGCACTAGCTGAAGAGGCGATCGGTATACGTGCGAGCCTTACAGCCGCCGCCAACGCGAGGGATGAACTTGGTGGATATCTTTTTGCGGGCACAAGGACCGGCGCCGCCCCGTTTGCCTCTGCCGGAAACGGGGGGGGGTATGAGGGAGATAGTACGAGGACGACCCTCAGTGACCTGACCAATGGCGAGACCGTGAGCACCCAGCCCGGCACGGATGTGTTCGGGGGGCTAAAGCGGCCAGGTGACGCCGGTTTGGAAAAGATTAGCTTCTTCCAGTCAGTTGACGAATTTGTTTCTGCGTTAGAGAGTGGGGATCGTAGTAACGTGCAACGAGCTATAGGGGAAATGGACGAGCTGGGGCAGTCGGTAAACCTTGGGCTTGCGAACCTCGGTGCAAGGCAGGTCGCTATAGACCGGCAACAGTCGCTTGTCAGTGAGACCAGGCTGAGGCTTCAGGAGACACTCTCCAATACCCAGGACCTAGACTACGCGTCCGCTGTGACAAAGCTGAACCAGCAGATGCTGGCCTTAGAGTCTGGCATGAATAGCTTCGCGAAGCTCTCCCAGCTGAACCTTTTTTCTATACTGCGTTAGGTCAGAGCCTTAATTTTTTTAATATTTAACCGATAAGGTTAAAAATAAGTTATCAAGGGCACTGATGACAGCAAACGTAAATGTAGTTTCCTCTCTGAAAGCCGGGTCAGGAATCGACATTCAGAAGCTCGCCGACGACTTGGTTGAGGCCGAGCGCGCCCCGCGTAAGGATGCGATCGACAAACGCATTGCAAAGACTGATGCACGAATTTCAGCGCTTGGCGTTGTCAACTACAATCTCTTGCAGATTAAGACTGCATTTCAGTCCTTTGACGAGGTGGGCGAGCTCTCTTCGGTGGTTGGAAGCTTTGACGAACCCTCCGCATTAACCGTTACCACCACTACAAGCGCGAGGGCTGCCAGTTACAGTCTTAGGGTTGTGGGCCTCGCGCACGCTCAGGTGTCAAGCTCGGCAGGGCTTGGGGGGGCTGGGTCGACGCTCGGTGATGGGTCCGGCTTCAGCGTGTTCATCACAAAGGCCGATGGAGTTGCACACGAGGTGGGGGTCACTACTGCCACCCCCCAGGGTGTCGTTGACGCCATAAATGCTGTTGAACTTGGGATCGAGGCGTCTCTTGTAAATACCGGCGTAGGTGATAACCCATACCAGATAGTCCTTGTTGGTGGTCTTGGCGCAGACAATGCCTTTACCGTGAGCCTTGCCGATGGAGTAACTGTTGAGGGGCTAGACTTCTCTGGTCCGCCAATCGTCGATGCGGTAGACGCAGAGCTGGAGCTTAACGGGCTCACTGTTCGTCGGCCATCTAACGTAATCAATGACTTGGTAGACGGTGTTACTCTCACGCTTAAATCAACGAGCGCGACCAGTAACCTCAAGCTTGAGGTAGACCCCTCAACGATAGAGACAAAACTGGATGACCTAGTCACTAAGTACAACGACCTCATTGACGCCCTCAAGGTACTTGACGATCGTGGTAGCGCGGTCGAGCAGTATGGGGGTTCTCTTGCCGGTGACTCCTTAGTATTTGCGGTGACCAGAACTCTGCGGGGCTTCATCGAGGGCACCTCCAGCGGCGCATCAGGATCGATAGCGGCAGGGCGTGACATTGGGCTAGAGTTCGATCGTTATGGAAAATTGACATTTAACAAGGGCAGCCTTGACTCAGCGCTTGCTGAACACTTCCCCGAAGTTGTCAAGATGCTAACCAACGACAAGACTCAGCAATCTGTCCTGACCGCGGGAGAGAAGGGGCTTGCGGGAGACGCTGCGAGAAGTTTGGACCTCCTTACAAAGACGGGCGGACTTCTTGACGAGCTTACCAAGAGCGCGACGACACAAAAGGTAGCCCACCAGTCCGATCTCGATCGGCTTGATGAACGTATGACCCGTCTCCATGCCAAATACATTGAACAGTTCTCGCTGATGGACAGTATTGTCTCAAGCACAAACTCAAGTAAGACCGGCATGCAGGGAAGCTTTGATGCAATGATGGCATCCCTCAAGAACGGCTAGTACTGCCTAAGTCCCCCCCCTCCTCCCGTCTTCGCGCTGCGTGCCAGACTAGCCCAGGCCATAAATAATTCCCGCCCTGATGTAGGCAGAATTGGGGCGAGCAATTTAAAAGTCCGCCTTGCGGATAACCCCCCTTAGTTACCGTGGGTAGTCCTCGTAAAGGTGAAAGGCAAGCACTGCCCTTAAGTTTATCTTTTTACCGCCGAATACTCTGACGTAGGCCTATTCTTGGCTAAGAAATTGGCAGTAAAGAGGGGTAGACATGACAGAGATAAACACACTTTCTGGTGCTAGTTCCCGGCAGGGTTTGGGGGCTAACTCGCGCGCAAGCGTCGAGGTAAAAAACGTCAGCGCGAAGGATACTCCCAAGGCTCCGCAGGTGCGGGAAGATGCGACGCCAAAGCTGGACGTGAAGCAGCTGCAGCTAGGTGCGGAAGAAGTGTCGCGAGCGATTCAGGCGCTAAACGACCAACTACGGAGCAAGAATAGCTCGCTTTCTTTTGAGGTAGACGAAAGCCTTGGGAGGGCTGTTATTACCGTAAAGAACAGTCACAGCGGAGAAGTTATTCGCCAGATTCCTGACGAGTCTGTCGTGGCATTCGTAAAAAATCTCGAAAAAATGACCGGGAAACTTATTTCTAAAAGCGTGTAGCTATTAACTAAAAAATGAATTTACCGATTCATTATGACAGCACTAAGTAATGCGCAATTGTTTGATTGGTAAAACTTTTATAAAGAGTCAAAGGAGATAAAGATGGCACAGGTAATTAACACCAACGTACGTTCGCTTTACGCCAGTCAATCACTTGTGGTGAACGGCCGGGGCCTTAACAAAACCATGCAGCAGCTGTCGACAGGCAACCGAATCAACTCAGCTGCGGATGATGCCGCAGGTCTGTCAATCGGTCAGATCATGACCACGCAGATCAAGGGACTCGACCAGGCAGTGAGAAACGCTAACGACGCGATTGGCTTCCTGCAGACCGCTGAAGGGGCACTGGGCGCGGTCTCAAACATGGCGCAGAGGATGCGTGAATTGGCCGTCCAGTCTGCTAATGACACCAACTCTGCAGACCAGCAAGGATACCTCGACGCGGAATATCAAGCCCTTGCTGGAGAAATAGACCGAATTCTGGCCGGAACCACTTGGAACGGAATGAGCGTTTTTGCGGGCGATGCGGGGCGGGATGCAGATGGTATTTTCGTATTTCAGGTTGGTGCGGGTTCAGATGGTGATGTGGATGGGAACGACGCAATAGATATTGATTTGAGCGCGGCTGTCGACCTTGAAACTATTGGAGGCGCCGCGACTGTCGATATTGGTGATGCTGCTTCTGCACTCACCGAAATAGACACGCTGGATGCGGCTATCGACGGAATCTCTGCGCTGCGCTCAACGATCGGTTCCACGATTAATCGCCTGACATATGCCGCAGATAATGCGGCAAATATTTCAACCAACACCCAGGCGGCACGAAGCCAGATCATGGACGTCGACTACGCCAGCGCAACGACTGACTTGGCGAAGCAGCAGATTATCCAGCAGGCTGCTACTGCAATGCTGGCCCAAGCAAACCAGCTGCCGCAAGCAGTACTCGCCCTGTTGAAATAAGGGCCGTAAGACTGAGCTAGCCTAGTTGCAGGGCTAGCTCAGTAAATACGGCAATTAAAGATAAGGATAATTAACTTCTTAATCTTTAGTGCTCTAGAAAGCGACCTGGTAAAAAAGTAAACGATATCGTAAGCAGAATAGACGGGAGTTAAGAATGTCAATTATCAACGCGCTTACACCCACGGGAATATCACAACTCTCGTCAGCGCAAATTACTGCCCTCACGCCTGCTGACTTTGCGGCGATGTCTACAGACCAGGTGGCTGCGTTAACGGCAGACCAATTAAGGGCAACAGAAGATGCTGACTTTGAAGCGTTTTCGCGTGCGCAAATCTCGGCGCTGAATGCAGATGCCTTGGCGACTGCCGACGAGGCTATATTCGAAAGAATTGCTGCGCTTGAGGGTGCGCAAATTAGCGCGTTAACAACGGGGCAACTTGCTAGTTTTGGGGCGGAGCAGGCTGGACAATTTGATGTTGCTGATATTGCCCGACTTAGCGCCACCCAACTTGGTGCTTTAACTGAAGAATTTGTTCAGGCCCTGACAGGAGATCAGCTTAACGCTTTATCAACCAGCCAGGTTCGAGGTCTCGACGCAGACTTTCTGGGGTTTCTAACCGCTGATCAGTTTGCGGCTGTCGACGAAGGTTTTATTGGGGCTTTAAAAACAGCTCAGTTTGGAGAACTAAGCGCAGATACGGTTGCTGGTCTGAGCGATGCAGTATTGGGGGGGTTGCGCAAAGACCAGATCAAGGGCCTTTCAACTGACGCAATAGCCGCTCTGTCTACGACCCAATTAAATCTTTTTAATGAGTCACAGATAAAGGCGTTGAGCTCAACGCAAGTTGCCGCGATTGAAGCTGGGGACTGGAGTGGACTAAGTGAAGATTTTATAGAGACACTAAAGGCTAAACAGTTACAAAGTCTTGTGGAGGAACAAGTACTGTCTCTGACTTCGGACCAAATAGCCTTGTTCACCTCAAAGCAGCTAAAAGGTTTCAGCGCAACCCAGGTTGGATTCATGTCCACAGATCAGGTGGGTGCTCTGAGCGCTGAACAATTGGCTTCAATGAGCTACCAGCAATTAAACGAAATTGATGATGATGCGGTATCGACACTAGACAGTACAGATTTAGAAGGTCTGCGTAGCTCCGTCCTTAAGAGGCTTGACAATAACTTGATCGGGCTGTTGGACGTAGAGCAGTTAAGTGCAACGGTGATTAGTAGACTCTCGTCTAGCCAGACTTCACAAATAAATGTGGATGAGATTGATGCTTTTGTTGAAGCTCAAATTGATGCCCTCGGGGGGGCGCAGGTTCAAAGATTAACCGAGTCCCAAATTGGGGCCCTCACGGCAGATCAACTTGGTTATTTTAACGTGGGGATGTTGAAATATTTCTCAACTACCCAGTTCGGGTATTTAACTCCCGATCAAGTCGCTGGGTTTACTACAGATCAAATGGCGGCGCTAAAGGTGAGCCAGTTAAATGGCTTGTCAGAAGATGCGGCGGCGCAACTTTCTGAAGAACAGATTGCTGCCATATCTGACAACAACATTAAGGGGTTAGATACAGATTTTCTTCAAGCACTAAGTGGTGACCAAGTCAGCTATTTTACTGCTACACAATTTGGTCTCTTCACTTCAAGTCAAATCGACGATCTAGTGGACTCTGTGGGCTCTTTTACCGACGAGCAAATTGAGGCGATGACTGCAACTCAGTTTAAGGGTGTTTCCACGGGATTTATTGAGGCGTTAAGCACTGATCAGGTTGCGCTTTTAGTTTCGGAGCAGTTTGCTGGATTCTCTGCAGACTCTGTGGGAGCATTAAGCGCGGACCAGATTGAAAGCCTTGACGATACGGTAATTGAGGGAATGAGCGCGCTGCAGCTTAATTCAATATTCGATGCAACAAACCTTGCTTCTCTTGGGGAAAGGATCGGGATTATAAACGCCGGCGTAATAAAGGCACTCGACGACGATTTCTTCTCTGGTAATGAAAGTCTTGGTGAGCTAGACGCAGATCGCCTTGCTCGGATGACGCAAGCGCAGATTGAGGCTCTTAGCGCAGACGACATTGCGCTGCTTGATTCAAACGAAGTATCCGGATTTAGTAAGCGGCAACTCTCATTCATAACTGATGCGCAGGTTGTCGGCTTTGACTCAGACATGATTGCGGGATTAGGTACTAACATTAACGGGTTTAGCACCACCGTAATTGCAGCCTTAGACGATGTTCAGATTGGTGCACTTGATGAAGACCAGGTGGCGGCTCTTAGTATCGACCAACTAAACGCGATCAATGAAAATTATGTGGCGAGTATTAGTGTGGACTCAATTACTAACCTCACAAATACTCAACTCTACGGACTAGACAGCGGCTTCATCGCTAGTCTAGGTGATGATCAGGTCGCAATCTTTGATCAAGGTATGTGGTCACACCTAAGCGAAGAGAATTTTAACGACTTTGTGGAAGCTTATGCTAGCCAGATGACCTCTGCTCAGGTAGGAGAGCTTACGGCTACGGATATAAATCGTCTTGAAGACGCTAATGTATCCCTCCTCGCGGCAGAAGAAACGCTTTCTGATATGGAGCCGGATGCATTTGCCGCATTCTCTGAAGACGTCATCGCTGCGTTTGATTCGACGATCCTTGCTCGCGTAACTACTGAACAGTTCGCTGTAATGTCAGCTAACCAGTTGAGCGCTATCGACACAGCATTGATTAGCGAGATAGGAACAGATCAAATTGAGGCGCTGCAGGAATCACAGGTAACAAATCTATCCGCGAATTTTTTTGAGAATCTCGACGCAACCCAGGTTTCCGCTCTTGACCCTTCGGTAGTTGGGGCAATGAATTCCGATCAGCTAGCCGCTCTGCATACGGGAGAAACCTTTGATGACTTGACTGAGACCCAAATTCAAGGGCTCTCGGGAGCGCAAGTAGCGACACTCACTGAGTCACTGATTGATGACTTAACCAGCGAGCAAGTCGCGGCCTTCACCACAAGTCAGGTGGCTAGACTTACGACTACGCAGATAGGGTACCTCTCAACTGACCAGGTGGCAGCTCTTACAGACACGCAGGTAGCCGCTCTCTCAGCCTCACAGATTAATGCGATGTCTGACGAACAGATACAGGCAATAGATGTGGCCGATGTTGGTGAGATGACTTCTTCACAGATTTCAAGGTTGTCTAGCGATGTATTAGCTGCCATGACAGAGGCACAGTTGACGATATGGGACTCTACCCAAGTCGGGTCACTCAGCCCTAGTCAGCTAGTGGATCTAACTAGTGATCAGGTCCAGGCGTTACTGACTGACTAACTTCAAAGTCAGTAAACTTATCCCGATGAGTATATAAGGTGCGTTATGACGATATCATCGATTGCTAGTACAGGCGTAATTCAATCTGTTGGTAGCTACGCTAGCCATGCGATGAAGGTGTACACCATCGAGGAAGCCTTGGCACGAATTGAAGGTAATGAAAGTATTCGCCGCTTGACCATCTCTGACACAGCGGAGAACATAGCGGCTGGTATGTCCGACCTCAAAGACTTTGCTGCAGGCGGCTTCTTAAAGAAAATTGTAGTCAGCGATGGCGAGGGCGTGACAGTAGCTTCCGCAGACGTCCTCGGTGGAGACCTCGCCGACCTCAAGGCAATTAAAAAGGTACTTCATCAGCTTAAACGTTCGGATGTGACGCTCGCGGCTAGCGCGGAGGAATTCGTTGACGGACTTGATGACGTTAAAAAGCTTTACAGGAGCCTTGATGCAATAGAGATAGACGCCGGGGATACTCTATCGATCAGCGTCTCAGACTACGGATCTGTCAAGAAAATGCTTCCTAAGCTGGGGGCCACACCGCTTGAGGTGATATTTTCTGGCGACTTCGCGGATTACACGATAACTGCAAGAAAGAATGGGGCGGGTGTATCTGTCAGGGGTATAGACGAAAGGTTTTCGGGTTTTGCAAATTTTATCAAGTTTGACGACGGTACAAAGCTCTTAGCTAGCTCTGGAGACTCCAGGATCGATGCACTAATTGAGCTTGGTAAGAGGAATATCTGGAGCCCAAGCGCTTTAGCGGATGCAAATAAAACGCTGACGTTGAATTCCTCCATCGACAATACCGACGAGGCGGACCGAGTTCAGCTGATGAGCGGTGTGTATGCGCTGGATGAAGGTCTGGACAGCGCTGACCCAATTGAGCTGACCTTTGGGTTTCACTCAGATGACACTACCGTTCCCAGCTCTGACAAGACGGGCAAGTTCTTCTCGCCGATGACTGATGTGCAGAAGGCGGTAATTCGTGACGCTATGAGTTATTTCGCCGGGATCATTAACGTCACCTTCACCGAAGAAGATGTTGATGCTGAGACTAACATCCAATTCGGCACAAACGAGCAACCTGCGTCAGCGGGTTACGCAAACATGCCTGACCCATCACGAGATTCCGTGCAGGTAATGCTTGCTAACAACGCAAGCAGTAACGACTTCGACAGTTTTGTTGACGACGATGCTGATACTGATGGTTTTCAGTTTGCCGAGGCTGATATTCCCGCCATGAGGGCCTCCTACGGATGGCTGACGGCGGTCCATGAGATAGGACACGCGCTAGGATTAAAGCATCCGGGAAATTACAACGCTGGCGGTGGCGGAGCTGATGCCCCCTTCCTGGCGGGTAGCTGGGATAGCAAGCAGTGGAGTGTGATGTCATACAGATCTGCTCCGACCACCACAGAGACGGACGGTACTGCCGCTGCTTCACAAACGCCCCAAACAATGATGGTGCTTGACCTCGCTGCCCTGCAGTTTCTCTACGGACGGCCGGCAGCACTGCCAGACGATTGGGGCGGTGCAAATACGCCCTTCCAGACGACAACCTTCGACGACAACTGGCAGGGCTACCAGTCAGTGTGGTCCACGGAGGCGATCGACTTAGACCTTTCTGCAAGAACTAACGATGTCATAGTGGACATGCGACCCGGCACCTACAGCTCGGCCTCGCGCTTTAACGACACGGGTCTCGCCTTCGGTAGCGAGTACGGTACGGTGACTGCTGGTGATGGTGACGACGTCGTTTTCGTAGGGGGCTACGACGCTACCGTAG
>Ga0129333_10004688_pt1 | contig 12790 bp, 16 predicted proteins | sample CPB6_08_DNA_FD_94474 | JGI IMG/M metagenome (GOLD analysis project Ga0129333, IMG submission 94474) | Freshwater to marine salinity gradient microbial communities from Chesapeake Bay, USA - CPBay_Sum_0.6_0.8_DNA | ecosystem: Environmental > Aquatic > Marine > Coastal | place: USA: Chesapeake... | reverse complement strand
GCGCTCAACGCGCAGCTGCGCGCTCCTTCCGCCAGTCCGGGACCATCGCGGGAGACGCCTGCCGCTCATCGGATCGCGCTGCGGATGTGCGCATGCTGGCAGCGCTCCTGGTGCTGACCCGGTCGGGCCGTCAGAATCGGTTCCTCCCCCGCCTGTTTCCCCGCCGTTGAGCACGCCTCGCCTGCATCCCCGCACGATCGAGGCCGTCAAGGAGCGCGCCGACATCGTTGATGTGGTCGGTGAGCACGTGGTGCTCAAGAAGAAGGGGCGTGAGTTCGTGGGGGTCTGCCCATTCCACGACGACACGTCGCCGTCGATGACGGTGTCGCCGGCCAAGCAGTTCTATTACTGCTTTTCCTGCGGTGCCGGCGGCAACGCAATCAAGTTCCTGATGGAGCTGCAGCGCCAGAGCTTCGGCGATGTGGTGCTGGAGCTGGCTCGCAAGTACCAGCTGCCGGTGGAGACCCTCGAGGGGCCTCAGCAGGAGCGGCTGCGCCAGCAGCTCTCGCGGCGCGATCAGCTGCATCGGGTGCTGCGTCTTGCCGCCGGCTGGTTCCGCGATCAGCTGCGTACGCCTGAGGGCAGCGCTGCTCTCGATTACCTGCGGCGCTCCCGCGGTCTTTCGGAAACCACCATTGAGGCCTTTGGCCTGGGCTATGCCCCGGAGCGCTGGGATGGGTTGCTGCAGCATCTGCAGCAGGTGGAGCACGTCGCGCCCGAGCTGCTGATCGCGGCCGGTCTGGTGGTGCCACGCAAGGGGGGGGATGGCGTCTACGACCGCTTCCGGCATCGGGTGATGGTGCCGATCAGCGATCGCCAGGGCCGGATCATCGGTTTCGGTGGCCGCAGCCTTGATGGCGGTGAGCCCAAGTACCTCAACTCCCCGGAAACGGAGGTGTTCGAGAAGGGCAAGCACCTGTTCGGCCTCGACAAGGCCGTCAACGCGATTCGCAAGGACGACCGTGCCGTCGTCGTCGAGGGTTATTTCGATGTGATCGCGCTCCATGCCGCTGGCATCACCAATGCGGTGGCGGCCCTGGGTACGGCCCTCAGCAGCCAGCAGATCACCCAGCTCTGCCGCTGCTGCGACGGCAAGCGCCTGATCCTCAATTTCGACACCGATGGTGCCGGCGTGCGCGCCGCCCAGCGGGCGATCGGCGAGGTGGAGCAGCTGGCCCTGCAGGGTCAGCTGGAGCTGCGGGTGCTGCAGCTGCCCGCCGGCAAGGATCCCGATGAGTTCCTCAAGGATCACGGTGCCGGCGAGTACCGCTCATTGCTCGATCAGGCGCCCCTCTGGCTCGATTGGCAGATCGATCAGGTGCTGGAGGGCCGCGATCTGGCCCGCTCTGATCAGTTTCAGCAGGCGGTGAGTGCCCTGGTTGCGCTGCTGGGCAAGTTGCCTGCCAGTGCCGTGCGCTCCCGCTACCTCCAGCAGGTGGCCGAACGCCTCAGCGGCGGCCAGGCCCGCCTGGCCCTGCAGCTGGAGGACGATCTTCGCCAGCAGGTCAAGGGTCAGCGCTGGCACGGTCGCTCCCAGCGCTGGGAGCAGCCCGGTGAGGCGGGCCTGCGCGAGCGCGCTGAGGCCGAATTGCTCCGGCTCTACCTCCATTGCCCCAGCCACCGCGGCGCCATCCGCGCCGAGTTGCGCCGCCGCGAGCTTGATGATTTCGCCATCGCCCATCACCGCCAGCTCTGGGCTGCCATCAGCGCCCTGGAGGAGGGCAATCTCGGTGTGGGACGGCTGGAGGCCATCAGCCGCGGCACCGACCCCGGCCAGGCCCTGGCGGATCTGGATCTGCCGCGTCTGCTGGGAGATCAGCTGCTGATTGCTGAATCGGAGGCGCCGGTCGGTAGCCCGGATCTGCTGGCCAGGCTCACGCCGCTGCTGGAGCCCAGCGATGTGCAGCGCCTGTCCCTGGCCAACCCCTTGCTGCAGCTGCGCGGCGCCACCGCCGCCCTCGAGCGTCAGCGCAGCGTCAAGCGCTGCCGCCATCTGCTCAGCGCCTGGAGCAGCCAGCGCCTGGAAACCCTGGAGCGCTGCATCGCCCGCCTGCTGGAGTTCAACGCCTCGGCGGATCTTCCCCCGGCGGCCGCCACCACGGCGAGCCTTGACATGGAGACCCGCATTGAGGCGATGTTTGCGGATCTCAACAGCGATGCGTTGCGTTTTCAGCAGCTCTACTACAACGAACGCAAGCACATTGCCCACCTCGATCAGCAGCGCCGCGCCGGTTATGAGGAGATCGTCGTTGGCCGCGCACCCCAGGCTCCTGAACCAGATGGACAGCCTGAACCCCTCAGCGCCTGATTCTGTTCATCGCTGCTATGACTCGCCTCCCTCCCCTGCCTGTTGTCCCGTTTCGATGATCTGCTCCCACCCCGCCCGCGCTGTCGCCCATTCCCTGTTGGCTGGCTGCTGTGGTGCTGCGGCTCTGCTGGCGCCCGTTCCACTGCGGGCCGGCATGCTTGAGCAGATTGTCATCAGCCATTGCTCGCAGGCGATGAAGGCGGAGTTTGATAAAGTGGCCAAGACCCCGCCCACCGGCATGGTCGATTTCACCTGCACCTGCGTCGCCGACGCGATGCTCACGCGCCGCCAGAGCCTGGATCAGGCCAAGACCCGTTGCACCGCCCTGGCCACCCGCAAGTACGGCGCCATCTGAGGCTGCCCGCGTTTCAGCGCGCCCAGACGGTGGGCACCTCCGCCAGACGGCTGCTCGCCGCCCGTGACAGCTGATCGCGTCGCATCTGCCACGCCGGCCGCAGGCCGCAGGCGGCCCATTGCACCGTGCCCTGGCCGTAGCGGCGGTTGAGGCCGTCGATGCAGCGGAGCAGGGCCTCGCGCCGCTGCTGCTGCTCCGGTGGCAGCGGTGCGAACAGGTGGTGTTGCAGCTGGCTTTCCGGCTGCAGCTCCTGCAGCAGCACGCCGGCCTTGACGAAGCGTCGGTGGGGGCGATGGATCACGGGCACCAGGGCCAGTGCGGCCTGCAGCAGCACACCGGTGTCGTGGCTGGCCATGGGCAGGGCAAGGCTGGCGACCTGGCTGGTGAACCCGGTCGCGAACGGGCTGGTGCGGGCGAACACCGTCAGCTGTCCGGCCCGCTGCCGCTGCCGCCGGAGCTTCTCCGCCGCCCGCACCACGTAGCTGGCCACTGCCTGGCGCAGTTCCACCTCGTCGCTGATCGGGCGGCTGAAGCTGCGACTCACGCAGGTTTCCCGCTTGGCGCTGGGGGCCTCTGCCAGCTGCAGGCAGCTGATGCCGCGCAGTTCCAGCTGCAGCCGCAGCCCCACCACACCGGCCCTGGCCCGCAGTTCAGCGCTGGCCATGTCGCGCAGCTGGCGGGCATCGGTGATGCCGCGCAGGCGGCACCAGCGGCTCAGCCGTGGACCCACTCCCCAGATCTCCTCCACCGGTGTGGCCGCCAGCCAGCGGTCCGGATCGTCCGTGCGGCCGAGGTCGAACAGTCCGGCGTGATGGCTGTCGGTCTTGGCGATGCGGTTGGCGATCTTGGCCAGCACCTTGCTTGGAGCGATCCCGATCGCGATCGGCAGGCCGAGGTTGCGGCGGATCGTGACGCGCAGCTCCCGGGCCCAGGCGCTGAGGTCGCCATCGCGGGGACGGGGCAGCCGTCCGAAGGCCTCATCGATCGAGTACACCTCCAACTCCGTCAGCCAGGCTTCAAGGCTGCTCATCAGCCGCTGGCTCATGTCCCCGTAGAGGGCGTAGTTGGAGCTGCGGACCACCACGCCATGGCGGGCGAGTTGATCGGCGATCTGGAAGTAGGGGCGGCCCATGCCGATGCCGAGCCGGCGTGCTTCGCTGCTGCGCGATACGACGCAGCCATCGTTGTTGGAGAGCACCACCAGCGGGCGCCCCAGCAGGGCCGGATCGAACACCTGTTCGCAGCTGGCGTAGAAGTTGTTGGCATCGATCAGCACCAGGGCGTCAGCCATGGCGCCCGAGCGGGTGGATCACATGGATCGCCACGCCCCAGATCTGCACATCGCCGCATTGGTGCAGCTCCAGGGGCGGGTAGGCGCTGTTGGCAGCCTCCAGCCGGAGCCGGTTGTTGTGGCGCACCAGGCGCTTGAGGGTGAAGGCGCCATCGAGCACGGCCACCACGATCTGGCCGGGCCGGGCCTCGAGGCTGCGATCCACCACCAGCAGGTCGCCGTCGTGGATGCCGGCCCCGATCATCGAATCGCCGCTGACGCGCAGAAAGAAGGTGCTGCTTGGGTGCTGGATCAGCGCCTCATTGAGGTCGATGCCCCGATCGATGTAGTCGTCCGCGGGGCTGGGAAAGCCAGCAGCCACGCTCTCGCCGGCCAGCGGTAGCCGCAGGGGCGGGCATGCGCCGTGCAGGGGGGCCATGGCGCCCGGGCGCAGCACGACCCTGGCGCCTGGGCGCAGCGCGACCCTGGGCCTCGGATCGGGCCGGGACCCGGGATTGACACTGGAGTTGGCCGTGAACCCTCGCTCCACAGGCACCGCAGCGGCACAGCGCCGACTGTAGTACCTCTGTACTGATCCGTCGCCGCGTGGCCTGGCGCGGGCTCAGTCGGCGGCGGTGTCCTCGTCGTCCTCCAGCAGCAGGTGCTGGAAGGCCGTGTAGAGCTCCTGGGTCTCGCTGTCCAGCGGCCGCCGCCGCTCGCCGCGGCGTTGCGGCTGGCGAGTTCCCCGCCCCTGGCCGCTGCGCCCGCCGCCTGGTGCGCTTGCTGCAGCGGCGTCTGGGGCAGTCGGTGGCGCGGCCTGCAGCGCCCGCCGGCGCCGCAGCTCCCGATCGCTCGCTTCCGCCTGGCGCAGGCGCTCCATCAGGTGCGGTGGCACGCTGCCGTCCGGGCTCACCTGCATCAGTTCGCGAAACAGGGCCTCAGGGTCCGTTTCCGTTTCGACGCGGTGGCGCCGCTCGGAGGCGGTATCGGCTGCCGGTGTGGCCGGCGCCTCCGGTTTGGGCAGCGGCTGTGGCAGCGTGCGGCCCAGCTGTTTCAGCCGTTCCAGGCTGCGGGCATCGAAACTCATCGCCAAGGTCTCCGGCTCAGGGGCACTCGAGCGTGTCGCGGGTCGGGCGACCGGTCACCGGGTTGCGGCCGCTGGCGCTGGTGCAGAGGCTCTTCAGCACATCCGCCCGGAAGGGCACGTTGGTGAAGTCGGCGCCCTCAATCTGCACGTTGTTGAAACGGGTGTTGAAGGCAAAGGCGTTCTCCAGCACGGCATTGCGCAGATCCGTGCCATCGAGCACCGCCGAATCCAGGGTGGCGTCGGTGAGATCGCTCCCCGAGAGATCCGCGTCCTGCAGCTTCGCCCCGAACAGGCTGGCGCCGCGCAGGTCGGCGCCATGGAAATCCGCCTCGCGCAGGTTGGTGAGGTTGAAGGTGGCCCCACGCAGATCGCTGCCGGCGAAGTCGTGGCCGATCAGCACCTGTTTGGCGTAGTCCATTGCTGCCAGTGCCGGTTGACCGGGGCTGACCAGCAGCAGGGCCGGCAGGCCCAGTGCCAGCAGGCCAAGCAGGCCGCGCTTCAGAGCGGCGGCGCAGGCCGGCAGGCCGCGGAGGGGTTGGGCGGATCGCTTCACTGGTGATGTCGCTGACGGAGCGAAGAACGGGCGGCGCGGCATCGGCTGTGGGCGGGCGCCCCCAACCCTAGGCAGCCCCGCCGGTGGCATCGCAGCGCACCATCAGCCTGAGGGCGCTCGCGTAACCTCCGGCGACGCCGGCCGCAGTGAGGAGCAGCCGATCTACCGCCATGGGCAACCCGATCGACAGGGACACCTTCCTGGCCAGGGCGCGGGCCCGCTTCGGTGATCGCTACGACTACGGCGAGATCGTCTACAAGAGCTTCAAGACACCGGTCAGGATCCGCTGCCGCGAACATCCGGTGCGCTGGATTTCGATCACGCCGGAGCGGCACCTCTGCACCACCGGCGGTTGCAAGTACTGCCTGCGCGAGCTGCGGGGTCAGCTCCCGGGCTGAGTTGGCGCGGTGACCGCCATCGGCCTCGGTCGTCCGCCCGGCAGGGCATCCTCAGCGCAGAGGTCGTGCGGAGCCGCGATGGGCATCACCCCGCAGCAGCGTGGCGGCAACTGGGCTGAGCAGCGGGCTCTGCGGCTGCTGCGGGCCCGGGGCTGGGCGCCCCTCAGCCGCCAGTGGCGCTGCCGCTGGGGGGAGATCGATCTGCTGCTGCACAAGCCGCAGCGGTTGCTGCTGGTGGAGGTGAAGGGCCGCTGCCGCTGCGGGCCCGATGGCTGGGGCGTGGCGGCCCTGGGCAGGGGAAAGCGGCGCCGGCTGGAGGCCGCCTACGGCCTCTGGCTGGTGGAGCATCCCCAGTACAGCCCCTGCACCCTGGAGCTGGTCTGCGCCCTGGTTCCGCTGCCGCCCGCTAGGGGGCCGGTGCGCTGGGTGCGCTGGGTGTAGGCGCCGTGGGTGTCGCTGCGGCGCCGGCGGGTGGATCCGTGAAGAACAGGGTGCAGATGTAGCGGTAGTTGCCGGTGCGCACGTTCACCTCGGTGCACTGGGTGCGGGTCACCGTGCTGCCGACGGGTAGCTGGGACTGGGCCCGCTGCAGGGCGTTGCGCTTGTCCCAGATCGATTCGGCCGTCACCGAGCCAGCCAGGGCCGGGGCGGTGGCCAGGACCGTCATGCCGCTGAGTGCCAGCAGCATCAGCCGCTGCACCCGTGCTCTGGCGGGCCTGGTCCATGCCTGCGCGCGGGGTGGATGCTGGTTCATGGGGGGTGGCTGCGGGCAGCTGCTGGCTTCGTCCCTGTCTATGCAGGGCCTGCGCTGCCGGCAAGGGGGCAATCTGGACACAGGCCTGCCCGCTCCGCCGATGACCTTCGCGGCCCACCGCGCCCGCAAACGCTTCGGCCAGCACTGGCTGCGCGATGAAGGGGTGCTGAATCGCATCCTGGCGGCCGCCGAACTCAGCAGCGCCGATACGGTGCTCGAGGTGGGGCCTGGCCGCGGTGCGCTCACGGAGCGGCTGCTGGCCTCGCCGGCGGCGGCGGTGCGGGCCGTGGAGCTGGACCGCGACCTGGTGGCGGGGCTGCGCGAGCGCTTCGGCACCGATCCACGCTTCACCCTGGTGGAGGGCGATGTGCTGGCGGTGGAGCTGCCTGCTGCCACCGCCGTGGTGGCCAACATCCCGTACAACATCACCGGGCCACTGCTGGAGCGGCTGGTGGGTCGTCTCGACCGGCCGGCACCCCAGCCCTACCGCCGCCTGGTGCTGCTGGTGCAGCAGGAGGTGGGCGAGCGCATCCGCGCCAGGCCCGGCAGCAGCGCCTTTTCAGCGCTGAGTGTGCGCATGCAGCTGCTGGCCGGTTGCAGCACGGTCTGTCCGGTGCCGCCGCGCTGCTTCCAGCCGCCGCCGAAGGTGATGAGCGAGGTGGTGGCCCTCGATCCGTTGCCCGTTGACCGACGCCTCGATCCTGAGCTGGCCCGCACCGTCGAGATGCTGCTGCGCCGCTGTTTCGCCGCCCGCCGCAAGATGCTGCGCAACAGCCTGGCCGGGCTGCAGCCGCCGCAGCAACTGGAGGAGCTGGTGACCGCCGCCGGGGCGACGTTGCAGCAGCGGCCGCAGGAGCTGGCGCCGGCGGTCTGGGTGGCGCTGGCGGCGGGCTTGAATCGGCTCACCGCCTGAGGCCCCGCATGGCTGAGCTGCTGGTCAGCGCCCCCGCCAAGATCAACCTGCACCTGGAGGTGCTCGGGCTGCGCCCCGATGGCTTCCATGAGCTGGCGATGGTCATGCAGACCCTCGATCTGGCCGACACCCTGCGCCTGCGGCCCACCGCCGATGGCGCGATCAGCCTGCGCTGCGACCACGCCGATCTGCCGACCGACGGCCGCAACCTGATCGTCAGGGCCGCCGAGCTGCTGCGGGCCCGCGTCGGGCTGCCGGAGCTGGGGGCGGCGATCAGCCTGGAGAAGCGCATCCCCATCGGCGCCGGCCTGGCGGGGGGCTCGAGCAACGGTGCCGCCGCCCTGGTGGGGCTGAACGCGCTCTGGGGTTGTGGCTTCAGTGCTGACCAGCTGCTGGCGATGGCGGCGGAGCTGGGCTCCGACATGCCGTTCTGTGTGGGCGGCGGCACCCAGCTCTGCTTCGGTCGCGGGGAGGTGCTGGAGCCGGCGGGTCTGGCTGGGGCTCCTGATCTGGGCGTGCTGTTGATCAAGCATCCCGACGCGAGCGTGTCGACCCCCTGGGCCTATGGCCGCTGCCGTGAGCTGCGCGGTGATTTCTATCTTTCGGCCGAGGCTGATTTCGAGCAGCGTCGCCAGGCCCTGCGCCAGGGGCCGCTGCTGAGCGCCCTGCGTGGTGAGGCGCCGCTGCCGCCTCTGCGCAACGACCTCCAGCCGGTGGTGGAGCCTGAGGTGGCCAGCGTGCGCGAGGGTCTGGCCCTGCTGCGCCGCGCCCCCCAGCCCCTGGCAGTGGCGATGAGTGGCTCGGGGCCGAGTCTGTTCGCCCTGTTCGCCGATCAGGCCGGCGCCGAGGCGGCGCGTCAGGCCCTGGCCGCCGAGCTGGCGCCGGCAGGCTTCGAGGCCTGGAGCTGCCGTTGCACCAGTTCGGGTGTCAGCCTGGAGGGCCTGTGACGGTGCAGCCCGACCCCGCCATGGATCAGATCACCAAGCAGCCCGGTTCAGAAGAGCCCGGTTCAGGACAGTCGGTTTCAGGACAGTCCGTTTCCGGGCAGCCCAGCCCGGCCGGGCCCGGCGCCCGTCCGCGCAAGGGGCCGCTGAGCTTCCTGAGCGGTTCGCTGACCAGCTTCGGCTTCGCCTGGCTGGCCCTGCAGCTCTCGGGCCGCGTGGTGGGCTACTACGGCGAGCATCCGCCCCACTACGACGCCCGCTTCGCCCAGAGCATCGCGGTGTTCATGAAGACCCTGATCGTGGGCATGACCTTCCTGGCCACGTTCACCTTCGCCTTCGTTGGGCTGGGCCTGCTGCTCACCTGCATCCGCAGCCTGATGCCCGGTTGGCGTGAAGCTGAAGACACGCCCTAGCCGACAGCGGGAATCTGCCTAGCCTGAGGCCCATCCGGCTCCCGCGCCCATGACCGGCCACGACCTGCAGCTGCTGGTGCTGCTGCTCTCCCCCGGCATGCTGCTGTCCGTGCTTCTGCTCGCCACCTTCGCCGCGGGCGGTTGAGATAAGTTGGCCGCACCACCGGCTTCCGCCGGAACCGCGCCCGGCCTGAGCCGGACTGAACCTCCGCCGTGGCAGAAACGCTTCTGTTCAATGCCCTGCGCGAGGCCATCGACGAGGAGATGGCCCGCGATCCCCACGTCTGCGTGATGGGCGAGGACGTGGGCCAGTACGGCGGCTCCTACAAGGTCACCAAGGACCTCTACGAGAAGTACGGCGAGCTGCGCGTGCTCGATACGCCGATCGCCGAGAACGCCTTCACGGGCATGGCCGTAGGCGCCGCCATGACCGGCCTGCGGCCGATCGTGGAGGGCATGAACATGGGCTTCCTGCTGCTGGCCTTCAATCAGATCTCCAACAACATGGGGATGCTGCGCTACACCAGCGGCGGCAACTTCACGATTCCCACCGTGGTGCGGGGTCCCGGTGGCGTGGGTCGCCAGCTCGGCGCCGAGCACAGCCAGCGCCTGGAGGCCTACTTCCACGCCGTGCCCGGCATCAAGATCGTGGCGGTGAGCACCCCCACCAATGCCAAGGGCCTGATGAAGGCTGCGATCCGCGATAACAATCCGGTGCTCTTCTTCGAGCACGTGCTGCTCTACAACCTCTCCGAGGACATCCCCGAGGGTGACTACACCTGCGCCCTGGACCAGGCGGATCTGGTCAAGGAGGGCAGCGATGTCACGATCCTCACCTACTCACGCATGCGCCACCACTGCCTCAAGGCGGTGGAGCAGCTGGAGAAGGAGGGCGTGAGCGTGGAGCTGATCGATCTGATCAGCCTCAAGCCGTTCGACATGGCCACCATCAGCCGCTCGATCCGCAAGACCCACAAGGTGCTGATCGTGGAGGAGTGCATGAAGACCGGTGGCATCGGCGCCGAACTGATGGCCCTGATCACCGAGCAGTGCTTCGACGACCTCGACGCCCGCCCGGTGCGCCTGTCCTCCCAGGACATCCCCACGCCTTACAACGGCACCCTGGAGAACCTGACGATCATTCAGCCTCACCAGATCGTCGAGGCGGCCAAGGCTCTCAAGGCCGGTCAGGTCTGAGATGGCACGCCAACTCTGGGCCGTTCCGGTCATCGCCTTCCTGGCGATCGCGTCGGTGGCGGCGCTGGTGCTGCTACCGCTGCAGCTGGGGCTTGACCTGCGCGGCGGCAGCCAGCTGACCCTGCAGGTGATGCCCGCCGGCAGCATCAAGACGGTGGGCAAGGAGCAGCTCGAGGCCGTCAAAGACGTGCTCGACCGCCGGATCAACGGCCTGGGTGTGGCGGAGTCCACTCTGCAGACCGTGGGCGACGATCAGCTGGTGCTCCAGCTGCCCGGTGAGCAGGATCCAAGCCGGGCTGCCAAGGTGCTCGGTACAACCGCCCTGCTGGAGTTCCGCGCCCAGAAACCCGGAACCGAGCAGGAGATGACCGGGCTGCTCAAGCTCAAGCGGCAGGTGCAGGCCGTGCTCAACCAGAGCCGGGCCAAGGCCGCTGCCACCGCAAGCGGTGAGCCTGCAGCGCCGCAGGTGGAGATCGAGGCCGAGGACTTGGCCCGCAGCCTCCAGCAGCTTGGGGTGGAGGTGCCGCCCGGCAGCAGCGAGAGCGATCAGCTGGAGCTGTTGCTTGGGGCCGTGAACACCAAGATCGTGGCGCTCTATGAGCCCGCCACGCTCACCGGCCGCGACCTCACCGGTGCCGGCCGTCAGCAGCAGCAGACCGGTAAGGCCTGGGACGTGACCCTCTCCTTCAACAGTGAGGGCGGCAGGAAGTTCGCCGAGCTCACCCAGGGCATCGCCGGCACCCGACGCCTGCTCGGGATCGTGCTCGATGGACGCTCGATCAGCGAGGCCAGCGTGGGCCCTGAATTCAAGCCGGCCGGCATCACCGGTGGCGGCGCCAGCATCACCGGTAATTTCAGCGCCGAGGAGGCCCGGGACCTGGAGGTTCAGCTGCGGGGCGGTTCGCTGCCCCTACCGGTGAAGTTGATCGAAGTGCGCACCGTCGGCCCCTCGCTGGGGGCTGAGAACATCCGCTCCAGCCTGCTGGCGGCCCTCTCCGGACTGGCCCTGGTGGCGGTGTTCATGGTGGTGGTCTACCGGCTGCCCGGCCTGGTCTCCGTGCTGGCGCTCAGCCTCTATGCCCTGTTCAACCTGGCGATCTACAGCCTGATTCCCGTCACTCTCTCCCTGCCGGGGATTGCCGGTTTCATCCTCTCGATCGGCATGGCGGTCGATGCCAACGTGCTGATCTTCGAGCGGGTCAAGGAGGAGCTGCGGGCCGGCAACACCCTGATCCGTTCGATCGATACGGGCTTCTCGCTGGCGTTCTCCTCGATTCTTGATGGCCACGTCACCGGTCTGATCAGCTGTGTGGCCCTGTTCGCACTCGGCACCGGTCTGGTCAAGGGGTTTGCAGTGACCCTGGCGATCGGTCTGCTGCTCAGTCTGTTCACGGCGCTTACCTGCACCCGCACGCTGTTGCGGCTGCTGATGAGCTATGCGGCCCTGCGCCGCCCCACCTACTTCCTGCCGGCCGCCCAGCTGCCCGCCAGCGCGTCCTGATCATTCCTCCCGCATGACCACCACCGCGCCTGCCGCCACTCCGCTGCCCTCACCCCGCTTCCGCATCAGCCGCTACCGCCGTCTGGCCTGGTGGGGCTCGGGCCTGGCCTGTGCCCTGAGCGTGGTTGGCCTGGTGCTCTGCTGGCTCAACCCGGCCATCGGAGCGCCATTGCGTCCCGGCCTCGATTTCACCGGCGGTACCCAGATCCAGCTGGAGCGTCGTTGCGATGGTGTCTGCGGACGCCTGGATGCCAGCCAGGTGCAACGGCGTATCGCCGCACTCCGGCTGCCCGAGCAGGCCGGTGAGGCCCCCCCGAATCTGGCCGGCACCGCTGTGCAGGTGCTCGATCAAGGGCGTTCGCTGGTGCTGCGCCTGCCGGATCTCAAGCCCGAGCAGGCCGCCGCCGTGATCCGTGCGGTGGAAGCCGAAGCCGGTGCCCTCAATCCGACCGCCACGTCGGTGAATACGATCGGACCGACCCTGGGTGATCAGCTGCTCAAGGGCAGCCTGATTTCGCTGCTGGTGAGCTTTGCGGCCATCGCCGCCTACATCACCTTCCGCTACGACCGCGTCTTTGCGGCCCTGGCGCTGGTCTGCCTTGGCCACGACGTGCTGATCACCTGCGGGGTGTTCGCCTGGCTGGGCTTGATCGCCGGCATCGAGGTGGATTCCCTGTTCGCCGTGTCGCTGATCACGGTGGCCGGCTACTCCGTCACCGACACGGTTGTGGTGTTCGACCGCATCCGCGAGCAGAAGACCGCCCTCAGTGGCCTGCCGGTCAGCGAGCAGGTGGATGTGGCCGTGGATGCCACCCTCACGCGTTCGCTGTACACCTCCCTCACAACCCTGCTGCCACTGGTGGGGTTGATCTTCTTCGGCGGCAGCACCCTGTACTGGTTCGCTGTGGCCCTCGCGATCGGCATCGCCGTCGGCAGCTGGTCGAGCATCGGCGTGGCGCCAACGCTGCTGCCTCTGTTCTCACGCCGCTGACACCATGACCAATCCCGCGCAGCGCCGCAGCCGCAGCCGCGGGATTGCCTGGCCGGCCGTGGTGCTCTGCGCCCTGGCTCTGATCGATCTGCGCATCGAGATCCAG
>Ga0129333_10004687_pt1 | contig 12793 bp, 24 predicted proteins | sample CPB6_08_DNA_FD_94474 | JGI IMG/M metagenome (GOLD analysis project Ga0129333, IMG submission 94474) | Freshwater to marine salinity gradient microbial communities from Chesapeake Bay, USA - CPBay_Sum_0.6_0.8_DNA | ecosystem: Environmental > Aquatic > Marine > Coastal | place: USA: Chesapeake... | reverse complement strand
TCAAAGCGTAAACAACTTTGATTTAGGCAACATAAGGGATGAAATTAAAAGCGGGGTGATTGAAAGCATACAAGCCTTAAAAGTGGTAAATGTGGCTAGCGAAACGGCAAATGTAAGTAATAGAGTAAAAAATTTAGAAAATAATGCTACTTTTTAAATTTTTGTATTAAATTTGGCTAAACAATTTAAAATTAAAATACAATGGCAGAATTTTGCGCTTTTTCGGATAATTTAGTAATGGGGTGTGGCGATGACTTCCCATTAGCAGGACTAGGAAATATTTATATAGCTCCAGTTAGACAAGTAGATTTAACAGCTACTACTTTCTCAACTACTAACCACGATATTACGGCAATCGCTTTAAAATCTGCGGGTAAATTCGTGAAAATTGAGGGTAGAGTTAACACTAAAGACGTTGCAACTGAAAACGCAAAAGACGGAGGTGGAAACGTGTTTACTGTTACTGCTAACGCTGTTATTCCTAATATCGACAAAGTAAGAAGCTTTGTTTTAGAGCAATTTGGAAACCAAAAATTGGTTGCTATTGCTGAACTTTACGAGAAAACAGGCTCAAATAGAAAGGCTGTTGTTATCGGTTTAGATGCTAAAATGTTATCTGATGCGGGTGCTATGTTGAATTTCAACACAACTGTTGAAGCTGAAGCGGGTGGATTGAACGGATATAACTGTATTTTCACAGCTACACAAGGCGAGAGCCCAAGATTCTTCACAGGTGATATTACCGTAGAAGATGGCTCAACTGGTACTGTTGTTTCATTGGGTTAATTAAAATAAATCACAAGGAAGCCCGACGTTAAAAATCGGGCTTTTTTTATACCTTTGTAATATGAAAAAATCAACTAAAAAATATAGGGTAAATCGTAAAAGCGTAGGGCTTAGATTAATGACTGAAAAAACAAGCGTTATTTTGTCAAATGCTTTAAGCCAAAAAGAGCTAAAACGACTTTACGAAATGGGATTTGATAAACTTATAACAATTACAGAGGATGAGCCTAATAACATCGACTGAAATAAGGGACATAGTTAATCCCGATGTTAGTTTTGACCCTGCTTATTTCGAGCTAAATATTAGCTATTCAGAGGAGGTTATAAAAGGTATATTAACAATAGACTTGTATAATGATGTTGTTGCAAATCCTTTGACTTACACAGATTTAATTGATGATTATATAAAAAATGCTTTGGCTTATGTCGTTGCATTTAATAGTTATGAAAAAGACCTTGAAAGAAGTACGGCAAATCAAGGTATAATGGAGAATAACACCCAATACAGTAAGAGCGCAGACCACGATTCAGCAAGGCGAACACTAGCAAAAATTAAGGATTTAGAATATTTTTACTGTAAAAAATTAGGTGATTATTTGCTAGATAATTATCAAGACTTCCCATTATTCGATATTGACGCAATTACTTATGAGCCTAACCTTAGAAGATTCTTTCCAATATGAGTAATTTACATAAAAATTCAGACGAAAATAATAAACACACAGCTAAAGGGTTTCAAAGTGGTGTTGGTGGATCGTTTCCGATTAGAAATGAAAACGGACAGCAAACATTTGAGGTTTTAGTTGATTTGCCGAACGCTATTGCCTTTGTGGATGGCAACGCTGCGCCACCTACTACTAACAACGGTGATATTTATGTACTTGTTGATTTAGGTAACGGGGCTGTTGATTCGGCTTGGGGTACTATAAATTCATTAGATTATAATTCTTGGGTTAGAAAAAATCAAAGCGTATGGCTGCCAATTAACCCGATAGATGGGCAATTTTGTTGGGATTTAAACACAAGCAAACAATATAGGTTTAATGGTAGTGCTTGGGTTGAAGTGGCTGAAAACGCAACCCACACAGGAGAGGTAACAGGCGCAACGGCTTTGACAGTTGATAAAGTAGCAATTACAAATAAAACAACCGTAACGGCTGACGCTGCCGACTATGTTTTAATATCTGACAGCTCGGATAGTGGCAATTTAAAAAAGGCTTTAGTAAGTGATTTCGGTGGAGGTGGTGGTAAGGTAGCGATTTACGATTCAAGTGGAGTTCCTACTTTTTACGCTACATTAAGCGATGCGATGGCAGCGGCAGTAAGTGGAAATACCATTCAGTTAATGACATCAATGACAGAAGTTTTAACAACAGCCTTGACGCTTAATTTAGGTGTTGATATTAACTTAAACGGTAATACTTTAACAATTGACCAAAACAATACTAATATTACATTTCAGCCAGTAAATAATTACGTTGGAAAGATAATTAATGGAACTATTAAAAAAATTAACGGAACAGGAGAAATATTTTCTTCAGGTACTTCAACACCTGAAATAGACTTTACAGGGTTAGTTACTGATTTTACCGGAGGTTATCACGCTTTTTTTACAGGAGGAACTTTTTATGGCATAAGAGCCAAAGGTTTAAATAATGTTGTATTTGCTGGAGGAGGTACTTATTATGATTCAATAGTAACTGTAACAGTAGGTATTTGTTTTCAATCAATAACAGCAATAAGGTGTTCAGCCACAGCGACAACAAGTATATGTTATAATCAATGCACTACTTATTATTGTCGAGGGCAGCATTCAGGTAATTCAGGGAATGGCGTTTATTCAAGTGGTACACATTATTATTCGTGGGGTACTTCAATTAATGGTTCAGCTTTCTATGGGGCTACTGCCATTAATTGTTGGGGTTATTCAACTAATTTATGGGGATGTATTGGAAGTGCTGATAAAAGTACATTATACAGCGTAAATGAAAGGTCGTTTACTGGAGGCAAGTGTACAAATTGCGATTTAAGGTCTGACAATTTCAGGACAGCTGATGCAGACGCTAACGGAATATTTACGCATAATTATGTTGTATGCAATTATAGTAGTGCAATAGGTATAGGAGTGTCCGCATTTAATAATGCAGTTGTTACGCATAATCATTTTAAATTAACTCACGCATCGGCATACGGAATAGACCACGCAGGTGGTACTGGTATTTATGCGGGTTTAAACACTGTAAAAGGTGGAGCTTCTGTATATTCAGCAGGCACTATTAAATTAACCATAAATACGACAAATTCACAAGGGGATTTAAAATTAGACTAATATGAAAATTAATATAACGAAAGATTTTGATTTGATTAATGTAGGTGTTGAGAATTATCCTATCAATAATTATGATATTACAGAAATAGAAAGTATTGCAGAAGATAAAAAAAATTTTACAGAGCCTTGTGTGTTAATTAATATAGATGAGGAGCTTCAAAGAATTGTTTTGTTTTCCGAAAGTTTTATATCTGATAGTCAGAAATTTATTAGCATTGATTTTTCAGAATTAACAGCGTCAGAACAAACAATAATTAACGACTTTATAAACCTATTCTAATGGCAGCAGTAACAGTAACAGCAACAATGGCAGCGGGTGTAGTTTACACTATAAGAACTGACACAAGCGCAGACTTTCCAAGTGTTGCCAATAATAAATATATTTACAACTTAGCCGATAAGTTGGTTTATTATAAGGATGCAAACGGGTTAGTTCAACCTACTTTTATAACTTCGGAAACTACGGCAGTAGGGGCTGCTATAATAGCTGGAGGCGGTGGGACAACTTTAACCGACACCGATACATTTGACGGATATACATTGGCGCAAGTTGTGAAGGCTTTAAGAAATTTAAATATTTTACAATAATGCAAACAGGCTACGGAGATAATGATTGGGTAGAAGAAATAAAATGCAATAAACCCGATGAGCATAGAAAAGGCTGGAAGTTTGGCAAAGTAGATGAAAATAACGAGGATGGAAACTCACAACCATAACAACTAAAATGAAAGAAATTGACGACTTCACACAGCTAATTTTAGCAGAATTAAAGAGCAATAGGGAGTCTGTTGATTCTTTGCGCAAAGATATTGATACTAAATTAGAGGGTATTAAAAACGACATTCAAAAAGTTCACACAACGGAAAGAGAGTTATTAGAGTTAAAAAAGTGGAAAGAAGACGTTACGGAAACTTGGTCACCTAGACAGATGAAGGAGGCAAAAGATGAATTATATGAGCAAAAAAATAGATGGAGTAAAGCTGTTGGAGTGTTAGCAGTAATTCAATTATTAATAGGCGCAGTAATAGCTTGGCTAGTCAAAAACGTTTAAAAAATGGAAGATGCTTTTAAAAATATTCAAGTAGTAGCAGACAAATTAAGTAAATTATTTGCTGAAAATGAGGCTTTAAAACTAGCAATTAATACTTCTCACGAGGGTATAGCGGTGCTTGATAAAGATGGGATTTACACTTATTTAAACAAGGCTCACGAAGAAATGTTTAAATATAATGAAGGCGAAATGCTTGGTAAATCTTGGCAAATCCTTTACACCCCTGAACAAGTAAATTATTTTATCAATGAGGTTTTTCCTATTATAGGAAAGGAAGGAAAATGGAGTGGTAACGATGTGGCTATTTGCAAAGATGGAAGCTTACAAGCTGAAAAGGTTTATTTAACAGCTTTACCTGATGGTGGTTTAGTTTGCTTGTGTATAAAAATTGATTAATATGTTATTTATAGATAAAATAAAAGAAATATACAGCGGAATAATTGGAAGCCTAGACAATAAAAAAGGCAGTGGATTTTCAGCAAGAAAATTAACGTCAATAATTACAATGGTGCTTTTAATTTTAGTTCATTCAAGTTGGCTTAAATACGCTTTTCAAAAAGAAGATTTTGACTATTTAACAGAGGTATTAATAATTGATGAATGCTTTATTTTATTGTTACTTGGAATAGTAACTTTAGAACAAGTAGCATCATTAAAAAATAATAAACAAGAAAATGAAAATAAGTAAATACGTTAGCTTAAGCGAGGTTACAAAAAGCAATACAGCAATTAGAAAGGGTATTGACAACACTCCAAACGCTGAACAGTTGGAAAGAATTAAATTTTTAGCTATCAATGTTTTTGACCCTTTGAGAGAATTTGTAAAAGCTCCTATTTTTATTAGTTCAGGTTTTAGAAGTGCTGCTTTAAATAAAGCGATTGGAGGATCTAATACTTCACAACATTCGGCAAATAATGGGGCAGCATTTGACATTGATGACACATTTGGACACGCAACAAATAAACAAATGTTTGATTTTATTAAAGATAACCTTTCATTCGACCAATTAATTTGGGAATTTGGGAATGATAAAAATCCTGATTGGGTCCACGTTAGTTATGTTAGTCCCGCTAAAAATAGAATGGAAATTTTAAGAGCAAAGAAAAACAGTTCAGGGAAAACTTATTATGTAAAATATTAAAAATGAATATGAACGTAACATACAAATCAACATTATTTGTTTTAACTATTGGTATTGCTATACTTTTATTTTTACAAATTAAATCTTGTGAGCCTAAATATGAAAGCCCTATATATTCTCAAGACTATGTCGATTCCTTAAAATTTGAAAGTGAATTGTTATCGGATGAGGTTTTTATGTTGCATAATGACATAGCTGTTTTAGATTCAATACTTTATTACAAAAAAGACAATGTAATAAAAGGAAGGGATGTAATAAGGATTTTAGAAAAAAACGTAATAATACACGACACAGTAATAATAACGTACGTAGAGGCTTTAAATTGGCAAATAAAAGAGCTTGATACGATTGTAGATATACAGGAGAAAAAGATAGATAAACAAGCGCAAATAATCGACAAACAGGACACAGTTATAAAAAACATTAATAAAATAGTTGCCATTCAAGAAAAGGAAATTGAAGTTTTGCAAGACGATAATAAAAAAAAGGATAGAAAAATAAAGCTTTTAAAAATTGAACGCTTAGTTTATCCTATTGGCGCAATTATCAGTATATTTACAATTCAAAATATTTGATTTATGCCAGTTGATCCTTTAGATTTTCGATATGATGAAACTTTCCACAGCAGGAATTTAACTTTATTAGGGCAAATTAGGGATGGTATTAGCTCTATTATTGGAGATATTAATTATACTTTTCATCAAGGAGTAGCCGATACTGTATGGATAATTCAACATAATTTAAATAAAAATCCAAGTGTAACAATAGTAGATTCAATGAACACAGCTGTTACAGGAAGCATAACTTATAATGATTTAAACACTTTAACAATAACTTTCAACGCTGCAATGAGTGGCAAAGCATACTTAAATTAAAACTAAAAAACAATGGCAAAAAAAGACATTTTAGTGCACTTAGACCTTAACAAAAATGAGTTAAGAAAATTTACTTGTGAAAAAGTAGCAGTAGACCCTACACCTTTTGAGGGGCAAATTTGGGAAAATACAACCGAAAAAAGGTTAAAAGTTTATTTAAATGGTACTGTTGAAACGATTGCTCATTTAAGCGATGTTACAAGTGCTGTTAAATTCAAAGGTGGTTACGATGCTGCGACAAACACACCCGATTTAGACACTTCCCCTAGTGGAGTTTTAACAGGTGATTTGTATTATGTAACGGTTGCGGGTAACTTCTTCACTGAAGCGGTTGAAATTGGCGACACGTTAATAGCTAATGCAGATAATGCGACTACTTTGGCAGATTGGACTATTTTACAGTCTAACATCGGTGCGGCAAGTGAAACGGTAGCGGGTTATATTGCTATCGCTACACAAGCAGAAACAAACACAGGAACAAACGACACTAAAGCGGTTACACCTTTAAAGTTGGCAACGTACAACGCTGCACAAGGTTATACTAAAAAATTCGCTGTTGATTTAGCAGATGCAGAAACAAGTGTGGTTAGAACGTTTGCGGGTGGTGAAACTACATACGCTGTTACTCACGGATTTAACACAACAGATATTCAAACAGAGGTTTATTTACAATCAACAGGCGCAAGAGTAATTACCGATGTAGTTACCGTATCAGCTACGGTTGTAAACGTAGTGTTTAACGGAAATAGTACAGACGATACTTATAGAATTGTTGTAATAGCTTAATAATGGAAGTTGTTGGTAAATTTATCCCTCCTAAATTAACTACTGCCGAGCGTGACGCAATAACGGCTGTGGAGGGTATGTTTATCTATAATACCACCTTAAACACCTATCAAGGTTTTAACGGTACAAATTGGCTAAATTCTGGAAGTGTTGGAACTCCAAACTTTCCACCTGACTTCCTTTATCAAAATGTAAAGATAGTTCAAACCTTAGCTGACTTTCCTGCTCCAGTAGGTAGATATATCTATTTAGAAGATATGACCTATTTTATTGATGCAATTAAGTTAGACATTACAGGCTATACCTTAGTTTTTGGAAGAAGAACGGCTGTTAATGGTTTTAATCAAAATGTTAGTTCAATCCAAAGTTTTGAAAATGGCGGTACTATTTTCAAGGGAACAACTAATATGTTTTTGAACGATATTGAAGTATATTTATCCGCTCCAAATATTTTATTATTTGATTGCCAAAGTGATGGCACGGTAGTAGATGGAGCAAGTTTTGAAATAAACCAAATGGCAGCCTATTGTATGGATGATTTAGGTAACTTTCAAAGTGGCTGTAAAGCGGGACTTATTAAAGATATTAGACAGGGGTTTATGGGTACTCAATTCTTTTTTGCCTTTCAAGATGGTTTTGAATTTGCGGGGCATTGGGTAAATGGGGGAATGAGAATTGAGAATACTTTGTGGAGGGCATTTGGTTGGGGCGGTGTAAGTGGGAAAATTTATTATTCTTCGGCTATTAATCCAGTTATTTTTGACGCACGTTTTGCTTCAAACGCAAATATCCAAGTAAATGGAAGTAACATTGGTTATGATATACCTCCTACTTCATTTGTTTACGATGGGCAGTTTCAAATACAAAATAGTAACGCAAGTGGAACAGGAACTTTTATAACTAATTGGAGTGGATTACATCCAGCTTATAGTCCTTTATCAAACTTCGTAGGAAATACAGGTATCCAAAATTCATTTCCTGGAGGTGAGTTTATCACAAATGCGGATAATGTTACAACTATTAACGTAACTAATACTTGGTATCAAGCTAATTTAACAACTACAAATAAGGACTTGACGTGGGTGACAGAAGCAAATGGTGTTTTTACTTATAATTCAGATAATCCCTTAGATGCTTTTTTGATTTATACTTTATCCTTAGTTGGGCAATCAAATAATATCATTCAGGTTAAATTAGTAAAAGAAGATATTTCAATGGTACAAACGGATTTAGTTATTAGAAATATTACAATTCAGGGTACGCTTGCACAAGGTAGGGCAGAGAGTGTCCCAATTAGCACAACTGGCCGTTTTGTTAAAGGTGATAAAATAAAAGTTTATTACCGTAATTTAACGGCAACGCAAGACGTAACAACATTAAATAATAGTAACGGAATTATATCAGCAAAATAATGATTGCAAAAGGACTAATCCCAAACGTAAACACAGACGCAGAATTATCAGCCTTAACAGGTATGGTTAATCAGTCCTTTGCGTGGCATAATGGTGAGAATTGCGTCTTTATGTTTAGGGATAACGTGGCTAGTGGCGACATTCAAGGGGTTGGAGGTTGGTGGATTAAAGATAGCATTATAAAAGGATTAGATTTAGCCGAATATAAAGCCTTTAGGATTGATGAAATAGACAGTAAAACAAATGATTTGATTGCTTTGGGTTATGTTTATCAAGGCTATACCTTTCCACTTTCCCAAAACGGACAAATTAACTTACTTGGAATGATAACAACAAAGGACTATTTACCCTATCCAATTAATTTAAACAACATTAATGACACAGCAGTTTATCAAATTCAAAACGCAACGGATTTAAGCAATCTTTATATGACTGCCCTAGCGACTAAGAAAGCTATATTAGACAGTGGGACAGCTTTAAAACAACAAATAAACGCTGCTATTGATGAATTGGCGGTATCACTTATAATTGACAACAGATGATAAATTTACTACTTTTTTTAATCGCTTATATTTTAGCTTTCGTCTTATTTCCTTTAGGCTTCGTCTATGCTTTATTTACATTTAGGGTAAGCAAAGCTAAGTATTTATTTAATTTGGCGTTTGCTATTGATAAGCTCGGAAATGCTACTTTAGGGGTAATTATGAATGACGTTTTGAAGAAAAAAGGCGGGGTAAGTTTTGGGAATTACGATCAAACAATTTCGTATTGTTTGGGCAGAAACCAACAATTAAAAACGCTAAACGCTTTAGGTCGTGGAGTGGCTAATATGTTGGACTTTTTTGATAAAGACCACTGCGCAAAAGCCGTAAGGTCTTATAATTTGAGAAATTTAATCCTAGAGCAGGACGAAAACAGATAATCTTTTTCAGTTTTTTTGTTTGGTTACTAACTACTGAAAACAGCCCCCGACATTGACTTGTTCGGGGGTTTCTTATTTAGAATGATTATAAATTAACAAAACATTGTATTTTAAAGCATAAAGTTTCTATATTTGTGTATAACCAAACAAAAACAAATACTATGAAAACTAAACAATGTGAAAGATGCGACGGCTTAGGTCAAGTCGATGTTATGAACTGCTTTAACAACTCTAACGAGTGTTGTGGCGGGTGTTACAAGTCAGAAACGTGCGAAGATTGCAACGGCTCAGGCGAAATTGAAGACGAAGAAGAAGAATAACCATTTAAATCAATAATTATGAACAATCAAGACACAGTATTAATAACAGTTATTTTAGGCTTAGGCTTAATCTGTTATTTTGTAATCAAAGAAGAATTTAGCTGGACTTACTCTAAAGACAGGCGAGTAAGGAAGCACAAAAAAACAGGCGAAATTCAGAAAAAAACCTATTCGGGATGGGAATGAACATTTACCGTGATTTGCTTTTAGAAGCCAATTATTGCCTATTGGTAGCAGTCATAATGGAAATAGAGGGCGAGGATGTGAGAGAGGAACGTAACATTTCAGAAATGGAATTATTAATTAATAAAGCTTTACTATGGACCAATTAAACTTTAACCAATGGGCAGCGTACATAATTTTGGCGCAAGGACACCAAAAACAATTTTTTAAATATTGTGAATCTTGTGGTTTTACAATGGAGGAAATTAATAATATAATAAATCAAACGTTATGAAATACGAAGAATTTTTAGAACGGAAAAAACATACAATAGGTAATTTTGGTTTTGATGCTACTTATATTCCTGAAATAGCTTTTGACTTTCAAAAATTTATTATTGAAAAAGCTGTTAAAAAGGGCAGAATGGCAGTTTTTGCCGATACTGGACTAGGTAAGACATTAATTCAATTATCAATAGCTCAAAATATTGTTTTAAAGACAAATAAAAAAGTATTGATTTTAACTCCTTTAGCTGTTGCGTTTCAATTTTTATTAGAGGCTGAAAAATTAGGTATTGACGATATCGAATATTCAAAGGATGGTAAACATACTAAAAAAATAGTTATTTGTAATTATGAACGATTACACTATTTTGACAGTAAAGATTTTGAAGGAGTTATATTAGACGAAAGCAGTATTTTAAAAAATTTTGATGGAAAAATTAAAAGTCAGGTAACTACATTTGTTAAAAAAATACCTTACAGATTTTTAAGTACTGCAACACCTAGCCCAAACGACTTTATAGAACTTGGAACAAGTAGCGAGGCTTTAGGTTATATGGGTTATATGGATATGCTAGGGAAGTTTTTTAAACAAAATAATAATGCTGTTGATTCTAGTAATAGAAATATCGGAGAAAAATTTTACCTTAAACCACACGCTGAAAAGGACTTTTTTTCTTGGGTTAATCAATGGTCGATAATGGTTAAAATGCCTTCTGATTTAGGTTTTAGTAATGATCGTTACAATTTACCTGAATTAATAGTGAATAAACATATTGTAAATAATGAAAATCAAATTGCAATAGATGGACAACTTCAAATGTTTAACATAGTAGCTAAAAACTTTAATGAAATTAGACACGAGCAAAAACAAACGGAGGAAAAACGATGTGAAAAAGCTATTGAATTAGCAAATAATAAAACTTCGGTTTATTGGTGTAACACAAACAACGAAAGCAGTATTTTAAAAAATTCAGATACAGAAGCGGTTGAAATTATTGGAAGCCAATCAATAGAAAGAAAAGAGGAAATTTTATTAGCTTTTTCAAAAGGAGAAATAAAAAGAATTATAACAAAAGCTAAGATGACTTCAATGGGGTTAAATTGGCAACATTGTAACCATTCTGTTTTTTTTCCTACTTGGTCATATGAGCAATATTATCAAGCTATTAGAAGGTTTTGGAGGTTTGGTCAAAAAAATAATGTAACTATTGATATGGTTATTTCAGACGGTCAAACAAGGGTACTAGAAGCCTTGCAACAAAAAACACAAAAAGCAATAGAGCTACACGAAAACTTAACTAAAAACGTAAATGGTAATTTTGAAAATATAACTAAAGAATTTAATAAATCAATAATCAAACCTAAATTTTTATAATATGGAAAACAAAGTAAAAGACCAATTAGTAACAGAAAATTATGCAATCTATAATAGTGATTGTATGTTAGTTATGCCAACGCTAGAAGATGAAAGTATTGATTTAAGCGTTTACAGTCCTCCATTCGCTGGACTTTACAATTATTCAAGTAGCGAAAATGATTTTAGTAATTGTGAAACAAAAGAGCAATTTTTAGAACAATACGAATTTTTAATAAAAGAAATTGCAAGGGTTACAAAAGCGGGTAGAATAACTGCGGTACATTGTACGGATGTTTTTGACAATACTTGTAGGCTTTGGGATTTTCCAAACGAAATAATAAGACTACACACTAAATACGGCTTTGAATATCGTAACCGTATTACTATTTGGAAAGAGCCATTAAAAGTTCGTATGCGTACAATGGTACAGTCTTTAATGCACAAATTTATAGTTGAAGATTCAACAAAATGTTTTACGGCAATGCCTGACTACGTTTTAATCTTTACTAAAAAAGGTGAAAATAAAGTACCTGTAACGCATCCTTGTGGACTTAAAAAATACTTTGGCGAAATTCCTATTTTACCTAATATATTGAGAGCTTGGAATAATGCAAACGGAACAGATTTAAATGAGGAACAATTATGGGATTATTTAAATAGAAAATTTGAAAATCACGAAGATCCAAAAAGTAATAAATTAAGTCACTACATTTGGCAAAGATACGCCTCTAGTGTTTGGGATGATATTAGAATTGATAATGTTTTACCGTTTAGAGATTCAAAAGAAGATGATGACGAGAAACACGTACACCCATTACAATTAGACGTTATTGATAGAATTATTGAAATGTATTCAAACCCTAATGAAGTTGTTTTAACTCCTTTTATGGGTGTTGGTAGCGAGGTTTATTCGCCAGTATCTTTAGGTAGAAAAGCAATAGGAATAGAGTTAAAAGATAGCTATTTCAAACAAGCTAAAATAAACCTTTCACTAGCTGAATCTAGATTTAAAGAGGAAGCTATACAACAATCATTATTTTAATGCAATCTAAAACAATGTCAATATTAGAGGTTACTTTATCAACTATATTAGGTTTGGTAACCTCTTTTATTATTCAATTGCTCATTTATCCAGCTTTGAATATTGACGTAAAACTAAATCAAAATATAATAATAACATTCGTTTTTTTTATAGCTAGTATTTTAAGGGGTTATTTAATTAGGCGAATATTTAACAAAAAAGAAAAATGAAAAAAGAAAAATTAATCCTAGAAACAAACATCCTTATGGCACTCTTTAAGGCCACAATGGAGCAATCAACATTCCTTACAGGCGAACTGAAACAAAAGCCTAAACAAGACTTTATA
>Ga0129333_10004683_pt1 | contig 12801 bp, 22 predicted proteins | sample CPB6_08_DNA_FD_94474 | JGI IMG/M metagenome (GOLD analysis project Ga0129333, IMG submission 94474) | Freshwater to marine salinity gradient microbial communities from Chesapeake Bay, USA - CPBay_Sum_0.6_0.8_DNA | ecosystem: Environmental > Aquatic > Marine > Coastal | place: USA: Chesapeake... | reverse complement strand
CTTACTAAAAACATAATCGGAAAAGTCTGATGCACCAACAAAAATACTATTATCTTCCATATTATTCCTCAAAATGGGAGCCGGAAAGTCATAAGAATCCCAAACAAATCTTTTCAATACTCTCTTTTTTCTACGACCTGAGTTCAATTTCCACCTTCTAGGCCTAACGGTTGGTTTAGAAATTACTCCTGATCTCAGGTCGGCTAAAATTTTCTCTAATGAACTCATTTAAACAAAATCAAAGCAAGAAATACAGAATTAACAATAAAACCTGCACCAATTGTAAGAACGTTTATTGTGTCTTTCAAAATGGCAGCACGAATAAATCCCATAACTAAAGCTCCCCACATAAACAAAACAAGATCGATAGGAGGAGTCTTGTCTGTTATGCCAGCCATTATAGCAAGAAAAGTTGGAATAAGTGAGGCATGAAGTAAAACAATACCGAGCCATCCAATCGATTCTGCTGTACTAGGCTTCAACTTATGTTCAAAAAAATGTTTGATTCCTTCTCGAAAGGTTAAAAGTCTTTCTTGCCAATCAGCCTTTGTAGAAGATGTGTTTTCCAATTTTGGCAACTCTTTGTCTTTTCCATCCTGGGTTGATGTAGTCTGCATGATAGTATAATGTGTCCTCTTTGATAATGTCAAGTTTGAATCCTTCGAGAAGTACCTTTTTAGCCACAGCCTCGGATTCTTTATAGGTTGCTGCATGGATGGGCCTCACTTTCGCTTTTGAATCACAGTACCAACTAAACTGACAGATAAGGTTATTGTACACTAAATTTCGTTCATATACAACTGCACAAATATCTTTTGGAAATTTACCTGATTTAGTTCTATTGATGGTTACTTGAGCAACAGCTACTTTGCCTTCGAAAGGTTCTGTTCCTGCTTCATAATATATGTTTTTCGTTAGACAGTCAAGTTCTTTTTCGCGTTGAGCCATTGTGACATATGGCGGATGCTTACTCTCTTTAACCTCTTCAAATTTTTGATCGACTAGTATATGAAAGTGTTGCGCGAAATAGTATCCAAGAATGCCTATGAAAACAAGTTTCATAAAATGCATCAATGATCTCCTTTGAATGGTGGGTTATTCTGTTACGAGGAAACCCACCGAAACCCTAGGCTGTGTTTAGGCAGCCAATGCGAAACGTTCTTCGTTTGCGTTTACTTTGATTTACTTTTAACGACTCTCTGTGTCGAACCGTCCATCTTCCTACTTATTGCCCCGTCGAAACCGGGTCAGGCCCATCAGAAAGCATCTTTCTGTTTTTCTTTTTCTTATACTCAGAAAAAGACATTTTGTATTGTGCTGTAGGGTGTTTGATATATTCTTCATATAACTTACCAGATTTTAATGCATTCATCAAACCGCCTTGTCGGCGTTTTTTTGTAAATTGCCTACTGGTATTATTATCACTCATACAGCACCTAAGATGTTTTTTGGTGGACCTGGGCGGAATCGAACCGCCGTCCGAGACACTTTTCAGTTAACTTCATACGATCATATAACTATTTATTCTGTTTTGCAAAGTCTGCACATAATTGTTTTTTTGCTTAATGAAAACTTGACCTTCTCCTTGTTCAACTCCCACTAATATAACAATTTGTTCTATTGGAATTCTCACGATTTCTTCAAACATTAAAGCGTATGCAGTACATTGTAGAAAATAATCCTGTATGTATTCTTCTTTCTTTATTTTCACCGAATTCTTAAAATCTAAGATAGATAATACACCATTCCACTGACAAATGCAATCGGTTCTTCCTGCTATTTTCATTTTATTTGAATAAAGTACCTGCTCTAAAGCATATACTTTATTCAGTGAGGTATCAATAAATGGTTTAATTTTATAGAATAATTCCTTGACATGAGGCATCATCATCTTCAACTTAATCGGTGACATCTCATTCAAAAGATATTTTTCACATATCAAATGCAGTTCTGTTCCTCGTCGTGCGGAGCGTCCCATAATTTTATTGGCTTCCTCTTCTCCAACACGTTGTCTCCATGCAATCAATCCTTCTTTCGAATCTGTTGCGGATAAAACTGTTGTTATAGATGGATATCGATTGCCTTCCGGAGTAATATAAACTCTTCCGCTCTCGGTCGTTTCAGACTCAAGATCAAAATCTAACCCAGAAATTTTTTCAAGTATAAAACTCATTCAACAGAATCTTCATACCTGAGTTTAGCCAAGATATAATCTTTAACCAGAGATGATCTAACTATATCATCTGGTGTAAATTCAACTTTAGTGAAAGCTTCCATGTGCATTGCGATATCGAAAAATTTAAGAATACCACTCATATCATTTTTCTTTTTATTCAAATCCGTTTGTCTATAGTCACCACACCAAATAATCTTGGATCGATAACCAACACGGGTCATAACAGTATCAATTTCTTCAAAAGTTAAATTCTGCATTTCATCAACAATAATGATCGCATCATCAAAACTCATTCCTCGAATGAAAGATGTGGAAATAAATTCCACGAAGCCTTGTTCAGCAAGTCTTTGATATGCATCTTTACGTCCAAATAAAGTTTCGCAAATTTGTTGATATGGCTGCTGATAAATCTCCATCTTTTCTGTAACATCACCAGGTAAATGACCGATTTCTCTAGACTGAACTGCGGATCGTACAACAATTATTTTTTTGAAGGGATTACCCTTGTCTAAAACTTCTTCCAGTGCCTTATACATGGCACAGAAAGTTTTTCCCGTTCCTGCAACTCCATGAAGTGCTACGAAATAGTCGCCTCGTTTGTATGAGTCAAAAAATATTTTTTGATTTTGTGTGAGAGGTTGGAATGTCTTTAGATCGTCTAACTTTATTTTTAATGTATTTGTTTTTACTTCTTCATCTAATATTCTTATTTTAGTATTAGCTCGTCTAGACATTCCTTCTCCTTTATGTTTTTACTCCTGTAACCCGTTCAACATGTTTTTTTACAACTTGATCTGTTTTGACTTGTTTGATTGTTTTTCTTCCGTGTTTTTCTGCTACACTACTGTTAGGATGTGCCTCAGCAACTTTAGAAAGAACTTCCTTAAAGCCATCGGGTACACGATTTTGTTTTGATGTTGATGAACCAGAAATTAATGCGGGTGCGCTGATGACTGGTTGAAAATTTGGATTTTCAACCATAAATTGATCACGTTCGGAAATTTTCATCATAATTTCGAACTCTTCACCAGTTTCAGTATTTAAAAATGAATATGTCGGCATATCTTTATATAGTCTGATACCATGAAGGAATTTCTCGCTTAGTCCATTTGGCAAAGTGATTTTTTCGTTCTCGATAGTATCGATGATAAGATTTCAGCGAATCATTTGGAACTTTACAATCATCCGGCATCGCTGGCGTAGGAGGAAAAAAATCGCCATCTGGAATATTCGTAGGCCAAACGTAAAGTTCTGTGCCCATACGTTTTTCGACCGCGTGAATTTTTCCATAACGATAGGTATATTCTTTACAGAGATAATACCACATTTTTTGCAGCCAGATGTAATTTTGCTTGTTTGAGCGAGTCCACACGGCCGAAGGATGATTGATATGCGAAGCTTTCATCATCACAACTTCATTAGGTCCATCTAATCGCCATCGTTTGATGTTGCGACCGTTTGCTGTTTTGTCGATATACTGGTGACCATCGAGCAAACGATGAGCGGTGGACATCAATTGTGCATACTCGATAATCATTTTTACGACATGCTTATCGAGATGCATTTCGGCACAAAGACGAGGATCCGGATCTAGATAAAAAATGTTCATGCTGTTTGATTGTCCAAAATCTCTGTTACAACCAATTCATCTTCTTGTTTTACCACATTTTCAATGGCAACATTTTCGATATGATTATCTTGTACTTGTGCTTTCAACTCTTCGAGTGTTGAAATAGGCTCATCATCACCAGCAAAGTAAATATTTTTGTCTTTCAAATATTTGATACCATCGGCGGTATTAATAAGTTGATAAGCTAGAACTTTTCGTCCGTCTTTATAAACACGAACAATACCCTTTGCAGTGGTTTTTACATGCCACATATAAGCGGAAACCAAATACATTTGAAGCTCATCACCAAGAAGAATTTCAATCTCTTCTTTTGTGACGGGTTCACCAGTGACCATCAGATTGAGAATCTTTTCGAACGGTGCCATGTTACCAGGTTTTGCTTTACGACCCATGATATACTCCTATTGATTTAAAAATAAATTTTAACACAGAAGGAAAAAACAGTCAAGATTTTTACAGCTTCGTTGCAGAAATACAACACATCAAATCAGATTAAAAATCAACATCACAACAAGTCCACCAGACAACACAAAAAACGTCAAAAGCCGACCCAGGAGAGCCCCCAGGAACGCACCGGAGACGAAAATTGCGATCAGTTGAACATCCATATTACCTTCGCATGGAAGCTTGATCCCGCGCTTCCTCGTCGGTGAAGATTGGTACCGCGTTACTCTTATGTAAAGTTCCAATACCTTTCATTAAACTACCAGTGTACACTTTACCATGAATAGGCTTGGTTGTAGAGCCACCGCCAGAGTCCACACTAGGATATCTGGGTGTCTCTCGTCCAGGAGGAACTTTAGGACCGACAGGAAAAGTCTTCTGGATACGCTTAACTGGTGTCTTCGAAAAGGAAGTTCGTTGAGTGTTCACGCTATCGAGCCAAGATTGATATTCGATGGCCGATTGTTTGGTAGGCTTTTTGACCTTTCGAGAACGGTCATTCACATAGATCAACATTTAAGTGCCCAGGTCTTCCAGTCTTTACGATAAATTTTATTCAAAGGAATTTTATTCTTATAGCAATGATACCATGCATCAAGATAAAATGCAAATTCGGTCATTTTACACCCTTGGTAATGTTGTATCCGAACAACATAAGATTTTCAACATAAAGACAAGATTCTTCTTCTGTTCGAAGAGGTTCATCCGAATTCAAACGAATAATTTCAGATACCATCATTTCAAAACAATCCATATTTTACTCCAAGCTATTAGATACTGCGGTTATGTGTTTACATTTAGAATGATACTTGAAACCGACACAAGTGCAAGAATAATTTTTCCCACTCTTGGTTACAGTATAAGTACCGCCTTTTCCTTTGACATTGAAGCGTCTAACGTCAATTGATGTTCCGTTCAAAACCTTTAAGTCATGAACTCGATCAATTTTTATGATTTTCACAGGATGTTCTTTGTCCTGTGTCTGAAGAGAAAAACTATCGGCATCGACCCACTTAGCATTTTTTACAACAACACCAGTATAACGATTATCTTCGAATGGTGAAGTTGCGAACAAGTAAATGGACCGATATCGAACAGTCACACTGACAGTAGAGCCAACTGAAGGAATTTTCATCATGAAAAGATTATAACACAAAGGGAAATAATGTCAAATCTGTTGTTGTTTTTTTACAACTATTCCTGAAGAAGTTTCCTATTGTCTTCCTCTCGAAGGTCCTCTTCGAATTCTTGAAATTTCAGGCGCTTCAATTCATTTTTCAAAAAATCTACATCACCTTGACTTCTTTGAATTTGTTCTTCAAGCTCTTCGATTCTTTTTCGTATATAATTCGAGATCGCCATAATCGTCCTCTTCTTTTGCTAAACGGTAGTATGACTTGTCATGATGTTTCTTTTTTTGCTGCTGAAACTGTTCATCTTGCTTTTCACTATTTTTACGAAATTTGGTCTTTTGGACTCTTTCAACTTTAATTGCACCGATCATTTTAGTAACCTCTTCTCCTTTTAAATGATATGATCCGCTGCTCCCAGTTTTACCAACTCTTCTGCTGTTAACCAAACATCACTGGGAGTAAGAAGTTTGGTTTTAACTCCTTTTGCATCCAAATTTGTTGCTGACTGAAGAACATTAGTCATTCTTTGAATACACAATTCCGTTTCTTTGCGATATGACTCCAGGTCATGATATTTTCCTTCAAAGAAATCTGTATACTGGTGACACATTATTCCACAATTCTTTGAAATAAATCTTTCGCCTTTTTCACCTGAAGCAAAAATTAAAAATGCGGCCGACATTACAGTTCCCAAACCAATCGTTCTAATTGGCACTTTACTCCAACTCATGGCATCGATAAGGGCGAACGCTTGATACAAATCTCCACCTGGTGAATTGATGAATAGTTGTAGAGTTTTATTTTTTTCTTCCAAATTATTCTCATACAGCATCCACTGTATGGCTCTTGTAATGTTATACTCATCAATTTCTCCAAACAAAAAATGAATGTTTTGTTTTAAAAACTCAGATTCAATTTTGTCTTGTACAGAGAAACTAATTGCATCAAGAGGTTCTTTTTTTCTCCCAAGCATACGCAGTTTTGATGATTGATTCGATGTTGTGTTTTGGCTCATAATTCAATAATTCCTTAGCGAGACTAATATCAGCAACTAGAAAGTTAGGATCTCCTTCCCGTCTAGGTCCAATCTTGTAGTTTACTTTTTCTCCAATTACATTTTCAATTGTTTGAATAACTTCCAAGTTACTGTAGCCGATACCTGATCCTAAATTAACCAGAATGTTTTTTTCTTCCAACTTCAAAGCTTCAATGTGTGCATCAACAACATCTAAAACATGAACGTAATCTCGAACACAAGTTCCATCAGATGTTGAATAGTCATCACCATTGATTGTAACGTTATTTAGATTTCTGAGAATCGATGGAATCAAATGAGTTTCGGGATCGTGATTTTCACCCATCTCATCATCTGCACCCGCTAAGTTGAAATAGCGAAAAATCACATAATTCAAACCAGAATCTTCGATAGCTCTCTCACAGCAAAGTTTGGTATTAGAATATACAGAATTGTCTGTGGTACATTCATCTTCATCTACGGGAATGCTTCCACAAAAATAAACACCAGCAGTTGAAGAGAAAAAGATAGTTTCACAACCAAACTCTTTCATCGCATCGAGAACAATTAAAGTTCCACCTACATTTACTTCCCAAAATTTAGTAGGATCTAAAGCAGAAAGACCGACTTCGATCCTTCCTGCTAGATGGAAGACTACATCAATTTTATTATTTTGAAAAACTGTTCGAACCATTTCTCGGTTCAAAATATTATCTACGACCACAACATCACAATATAAATGTGACGGAGGTTTAATATCATAAACAACTACATTCCAACCTTCTCGCTTCAGTCGCTTGCAGAGAAAACTACCGAGATACCCGGACCCACCTGTAACGAGTGCTGTTCTTGTTTCCATGGAAAATTACCACCATATTTCAATAAATTTTGTTCATTACCCGTATCAAAAAACTCTTTTGACACTGAATTAGGATTACCGTCCAATCTATAACAGACCGTATGCTTATTTGTACAATCAAATTTAGGAAAATATTTTGCTAAATTAAAAAAGAATTGCCTATCTGCGCCCCATTGTCCGTACCAACTGTGACCAATGTTAATGGCTACATCTCGACGTACCGCATAGCAGGAAGTATCGATATGATGAACTTCGTTGTTAAAATAGACTGGCCATTTTCCTAGTGATTCACAATTGTCTTCACAAAGATAATTTCCCTCTTTGTCATAAATCTTTCTAAGACTATACGCCCACTGTAAATCATTTTTTTGAATTGTGTTTACAAGTCTTTCGATATGATCAGATTCTATCCAATTATCCTCATCAAGATAACAGATTATATCAGCATTAACCAAAAAAGAACAAGCGGCGTAAACTCGATGACCATACCATCCTTTTCCAATATTTTCCTGCAAACGAATAGTTTTTACTTTTGAAAATTCATCGAGTTGATGCCAAATTTTCGATCCATATTCCTCTTCACCGTCGAGAAAAATATAATGTGTTAAATTTTCATATGTCTGTGAATCGACAGAATTGAGACAATCTGAGAGATAGGTTGTACCTATCGTAGGAGTTACAACAGCAACTTTCATTTCACACCAAGATCAATTTCTGGAAAAGCTTCTTTAATTAATTTAGGTGTCAAAAAAGGAATTCGAAGGTCTTTTTTGACGCAACGAATCATCAAATCTGCCTCATCTTTATGCAGAGATTCGAGTAGAAAAGTAAAAAGACTTTTCTGTTTAGTTGCTGTCAAACCTTCAGCGCGTTTAGGATGACCTTTAATGAAACGATAAAGCTTTTGAACTTCGCCATGAAGATAAACGTCATTCAAACCAGCGGGCATCAAAGAGGGTTTATAAACAGGAATTTCTACATCAAATTCGATTTTGGGATCAAAAGCAAAAATTAAGAATGTGAGAAAATTTTGATCTGCATGTTTTCTCAATACCTCAATTTTATCTGCTCTTTTTTCTGTCTTTTCAAACAATTCAAAAATCTCATGATACAACAAATTAGAACTCATTATGTACCTTTTTAATTTATTTCAAAACTCATCGATAACTTCTAAAAGATTTTTCAGCCTATTCTGAATCATATAATTCATAAACTGTTGTCGCGAAGCAGTTTTTACTTCACTGTATGTATCTATAATACTCTTACAAATCGATTCAGGAATTCTGCTCAAATCGATAAGCATACTATTGCGATTCCAATTTCTAGCAACTAATTCATTGGTTGGTTGTGTGACATCCATCAACTGAAAAAAAACTTTTTTCGTGATAGGCTTTTGACGCAATCCCTCAACCAAACAATTGTCAGGCGACAATACATTTGGAATTCCATCACCACTATCACCACGAATAATCAGTTCTTTTAACTGATTATTTGGATCTTCTGTCTTAATAAATTTTTTCAGTATAGGTGAATACTGTTTGACATTGGGATAAGACTGTAACTGAACAAAATCTTTATCGGAAGATAGAATCAGAATAGGCTCACGACTCGAATATTCGCGCACCAAAGCACCAATTACATCATCGGCTTCAGCGCCGTCTACATCGATAACTTTATAGGGTGAATGGTCTTTTAATTCTTGGCGAATTTTAGACATACAATCAAAAATTGTTGCCCAATCATGACCAGAAGCATCACGATTTTTCTTACGGTTTGCTTTGTATGCTGGAAATATTTCTCGCCGCCAATATCGTTTGTTATCGCAAGCAATAACAACTTCTCCATACTCTTTGAATTTTTTGACATTGGCTCGAATGGTATTTAAAACCATATGTCGAACCAAACTCTCATCAACAGAGGATTTAGAGTATCCGATTTGTTCCATCAGATTAGACAGAACGACTTGATTAAAATCAAAAATTAACATGATGTGTTTTCATTTTATTTAATTATTTAGTAACGCTTATACAACTTTCAAAAGAATTGTTTCTTTATTGATTCGACCAGTTAGTGGCATCTCTTTTGTCTTCATACTCGACATCAAATTACGAAGAGAAACTTTTCCACCAGTCAAAACTTGATTCAAAACATCTTCAGGTTTTCTAGCAGTTTTATTAATCGATTTCATCTCACTATAATTTTGAATCGATGAACCTTTGATACTGAAACCAGATGCATCTTCCGCATGATAAACGCCGATTCGTTTATATTTAACATTGAAGACCCATAGCTGAGAGGCACCAATTATTTTGGCAGGTTCAATCGACTTCAATTTAAATTCTTTACACTCTTTCAGATAGATGAGTTTCGAAATCAATTGTTGAGGCGATTTTGCTTTACGTTTACGAGGCTTGCGAGCAGCTTTAGCTTCGCCAGAAATTTTCATGGCATCGGTGATGATCATATCACAATAAGCCACAAGTTTTTTCAACTGAGTTTTGGTAAAGTTGGAATACGCTTCTTTGATATCAGGTTCTTTTGCAGTCAGAACATAATCGAATTCTGCGCGCCGGCGTTTGAAAATCTCAACAATTCGACTGACATGCATTCCTTTAGCACGATCTTGCATGATAGCAAAAGGAGATTTTTGATCTTTGTAATTGCTCAGAATAAAATCATCAATCGCACCTTCTAGTTCACCAGCAATCTCACCAACCTTTTCTGCCATGCGATCTTGAATCGAGGGTCCTTTCGGAACATCGACTACGATTTTAGTTTTTTCAAGAACTTTAGGAATCGAATCGCGAATGAATTTGAGACTTGATTCTCCAATATCATTACCATTCAGATTCAATCTACACAACCAACCAAGCGTAGGAGAAACTTTCGAAGAATCAACTTTACCTTCAATCTTATTTTTCTTCATGAAATCGGCAACGAACTTAGGAGCCTCGCGGGACTCCTTATTTTCATGATACCAATTCAAAGATTTGATCAACTCTATATTGGAGAGAGGTTTATCAAACTTGGGTTCTTCAATCTTTGGAATACGCACCATCTCTAATTTCCTGAAATGTAAAATTGCGATAATCGGTCAAAACTCGAATGCCATCACACAATTCGCCATAGCCTTTTGCCAGGACTCTCGCACACTCAATAGCTTCTTTCTCAGTCATCGGAACGCAAAATCCGAAAGCTTCGACAAAATTATCACGATGGATATATCTTATCATACTTTCGGTGTATCCGTCAAATAAAATATCATATTCGGGAAGGGCAGCCACGCGGCACCCATCCCTCAAAATCACAACATATACGCCGCGCATTTCATCACCTCATGAAATCAATTCGTAGGGACGATTCCAGCGACCGATATGAACGCCGATATACCAACCAACATCGAAGTAGTCGGTCTGAATATCGGAGTTATCATGATTACCAGCATTCATTGCATGAATAATTTCTTGAAGAAATTTCTTAGCGACACCACTGAAGTGCTCATGATACCAGTAAGGATTTACATCAATCGAATCTGTAGCAGGAGTGAATCGATTACCAGCCAAACGATCAGCCGTTTCATTAAAGTTTTTAATAAAATCGATTTTACCAGATTTGATATTCAAGGTCAAGGTCGAATGATTACGAACAGCAAGACTGCCTTTCACACCATACTTCTGAAGAATTTTCTTAACGACAGGGGCAATCGAAGCTTTGCGATCTTGAGACATATAAGCCATTTCAGTTCCTTGTTAAATCATCAATCAACAATATGTATTATACAGACGCCATAAAATTTGTCAAGCATTATTTGAGTGTTGTTTTAATACAACAAAGTATTCATAATTTTGTAATAGAATTATAAGATAAATAATCAGGAAAAACAACTTTTTTGTTGTTTTTTCGCAACATTATAGGAAGTTAAAAATGTACAAAAAGTTAACCTTTTTGGTGCTTTTTGTTATTTCTTCGTTAAGTTTTGCTCAATCTGATGTGATAGTTACGGATTCCAGAAGCACTAGCACAGTAACAACAAATTCTAATAGTACGAACGACACCACAGTTAGATCACCTCCAGCTTCAGCGATTTCTCCATCTTTTAATGTTTTGAATAATGATTTATGCACAGTTGGTGTAGGCGGAGCAGTTCAGACTCAGATTTTAGGTATTTCTGGTGGAACGATGGTTCGCGATTTAAATTGTGAACGATTAAAATTAGCTAAAAATTTATATGATATGGGTATGAAGGTTGCTGCTGTGGCCACTCTATGTCAAGATGACAGAGTTTTTGATGCCATGATGAATGCTGGAACGCCATGTCCAGTTGACGGTAAAATTGGCGAGGATGCAAAGAGAGTGTGGGAATCATCACCAGATCGTAAACCAAAACCATTAAGCGAGAATTCAAATGCAAGTTTCTGGCAAAAAATTTCTGCTGGGCTTGGCGTCTTGGCTATTCTTCTCATTCTCCTGTAATTCACAAGACATACAGGCTACACAAAATCTTATTCAACCTTACGGTTGGCAAGGTTGCTTAACTCAACACAATGGAATGATATGGGCAGGAACCAGTGGTGGTCCTTGCCCAGTTCAAAGATCGGGTGACGGAGCAATTTTGTTCAGTTATGGTGCTGGCAATTTACAGCAAAATATCGCAATTAATCAGGCACTAATCGGCACTGGAATACAAGTCAGAGGATATCAATACGGATGGACAATTAAAAATGCAAACGCCGGAGGAAATCAAAGTCAACCTTTTGATCCTTTAAATGTAACGGTAAGTCTCTACGATAATACCAACAAAAATATGGTTGAACGTAAAATTTTTGATTACAGTAGAAGAATACAAGATTGGACTAGGTTTACCGGAACAGAAGATTTCTCCAACATCTATAGCCTTTCTTCCGTTGGAAATTTAAATGTCGCTATTTCAGGTAGAGATCAAGGAAATTGGGCAGGATATTATGGAGCTGAAATCAACAATATTGATATTCGTTTAAGATATTCTGTTGATCCTTGCGGAGCAAATCCTCTCGCATCACCAACCTGCGAAGGATATCAGCAAGCATTTTTACAACAACAATGTGCAATTAGTCCACTATACAGTCAATCGTGCCCAGGATGGCAACAAGCATGGTTCAATCAACAATGTTCAGCAAATCCCCTATTTGGATCGAATTGCCCAGGCTATGCTGCTGCCTATCAAGCGCAACAATGTAGTTTGAATCAACTATTTTCTCCTTTATGTCCTGAATATCAACAAGCATATTTTACACAACAATGCACAACAAATCCTCTTTATAACTCATCTTGTCCAGGATATGCTAAAGCCTTATTTGATAAGACCTGCAATGAAAATCCGCTTTCGAGTACATCATGCCCACTTTATGAATCAGCATATTTAAACCAGCAGTGTACTTCAAATCCCCTTTTTTCTACAGCATGTCCACTTTATCAACAGGCATTTTTCAATCAGCAATGCACAGTAAACCCATTATACAATTCTGGTTGCCCAGGATATGCAGACGCTTTTAGAAAGAAACAAAT
>Ga0129333_10004682_pt1 | contig 12802 bp, 13 predicted proteins | sample CPB6_08_DNA_FD_94474 | JGI IMG/M metagenome (GOLD analysis project Ga0129333, IMG submission 94474) | Freshwater to marine salinity gradient microbial communities from Chesapeake Bay, USA - CPBay_Sum_0.6_0.8_DNA | ecosystem: Environmental > Aquatic > Marine > Coastal | place: USA: Chesapeake... | reverse complement strand
GCACCAAGTCTTTCTGCAGGTTTGCCAGGAACAGCAGATTCTAATACTTCACCTTCTGGATCAAAAGAATTTTTTAATCCTAATTTAGTTTTAATTCTATCACCAATACTTTGCTTTTTAGGTGCTGATGACCTATATCCATGACGCTTAGCATAATCCATATAGGATTCACCTGGCTTCAGTTTTTTAGGATCTTCTTTTGGTTTAGAAGTAGCATCTTCACGAGCACGAAGTTTTGCACCACGATCACTTAGTTTTTTATCTTGCTCAGGATCTGGATGCCAATAATCACCTTCATTTACAAACTCTTCATTACTCACCATACCAGGAATATATTTTCCTTTGGTTTTTTTGTCATGCCATTTAATAGATTTAGTTTCTTTGTTTGCATAGTCTGATGCAATTGACTTGGCATGTAATCCTGGAGTATGACTTTTTACACCAGCTCTTTTTGCTTCTCTTTCTCGTTCAGCAGCACGTTCTTGTGCTGCCAATCTTCTCATCTCACGATCTTCTTCTAGAGATTGTCTGATTTGCTCTTTGAGACTTTCTTTAGTTGGATTAATTTTCACGGTGCTTTTGTTTCCTGTGTCTAATTTTTTTCCTGTTTTAATATTGTTATTATCCTTTTCCATATCACTCCTCAACGAACGTTAGCAGCATACCACTTTTCAAAATCTTCTCTACGCTTATCACCTCTAGGTGGCATAGCACTCTTCGATGTCTTTTTCTTTTGGTCTGCTTCATACTTTTCAGGATTGTTGCGAGCCTCTTGTGCTTCCATGATGGTTACGCCATCTTCTTCAAAGATAACTTCAAAACCATCTTCATAAGCAGCAAGAACTTCACGAACTTGCTCAACTGTGAAACCTTCTTCGATCATATCAAGATAGAGTTCTTGATACTCTTCCTTAGGAACACAGTTAGGAACTTCCTTACCGCCCTTCATTTTCTTACCAACCATTTGATATCCTTTCCAGCAAGGATCCTTATCGCCACCTTGCATCTCACCGTCTTCTTCAATATGCTCTACTTCTTCTTTGTTATATGCTTTCCAAGCAGTAGCATAAGCAATACCTTTTTCTTTTTTAGTTAATCCACCCTTCTTATACTTATCTTTGATATGCTTAACCATACGCTCATGCTTAGCACTAGGAGGTGCTTTCTCTACCAATGTTTCTTCACCTAAACGATTTGCAACTTTACCTGCACCTGATGCAACCTTTCTAGCTGCTTTACCGACAACTTTCTTAATTCCACTCTTAAGTTTTGCACCAACTCTTGATAGGAAAGAAGGTCTTGCTGGTTTATCTGAAGATGAAGAACTGCTCGATGATGAAGAACTACCAGAAGAAGATGAACTAGAAGACTGTTGCTTCTCTGATGCCTTTGCTTTACCTGCAGCATATCCTGCGCGAGCTGCACCTGCGATTTCTCCTGCTGCGCCTGCTGCTTTTACTGCAACTTTCTTAGCACCCGACGCTGCTGCTTTCACACCAGCTTTTGCACCAGACTTAACTTTACTTGCAAAGTTCTTAACTGCACCTTTGATCTTAGCAACCTTTTCTTTTCTTTGCTGTTGTCTTTGGTGTTGGAATAAATCCAATTGCTTTGCTGCTTCATCTAAAGATTCAACTAGCATCATTTCAAGATCTTCGATCTCATAACCTTCTGCTAGGCACTCAGTTAGAGCTTCCTCTACCATCTCTTCAATAAGATCATCAGTTAAGAATACAATATCTTCATCAGAAAAATCATCAAGAACTGAAGAGAAATCTAGATCTTCTTTCTTCATTGCCTTCTTAATGGCCTTATCCTTTACACCAGCATACTCATCAGTCTCATCTTCTACAGTGCCATCTTCATCATAGTCTCTTGACTTCTTACCAGACTTGTTAGGATACTTATCTTCCTGATCCTCGCCAGCCTTTTCAGATTTTTCTTCTTTTTCCTTACCTTCTTTTTCTTTTTCTGCTTCAGAAAGATATCCAATACCGTTTAGAATATCTTCAATTCCAGACAATCTAGAAGTAGATTGTGAGTACATGTCGTTAAGCATAATTGATACCTAAATTAGTTCTTCTTTTTATTATTTATATTTCTGAAATCTGAAAATTTCATTACAGGTTGACCAGGAGTAAGTTCCTGAACATACTCTCTATACTTATCTGTACCTACTTCTAATTGAGTTTCTGGATCTTCTCCTTCAGTTAATTCAATTAGATCTTTTAGCCAACCTCTATACTTTTCATCATGCTCATCAACGTAGATAACATGATTTGTTCCTCGATTTACAATCCTACCTACAATACCAGTATTAATATTTTCAACAATAGTCCCAATTTCAAAGATGTTACCTTTGAAATAGTTTTCTCTTAAATTTAAGTAATCAAGTTTAGGAGCAATCTCCCAAAGATTATAGTCATAATCTTCTTTAATATTCATTGCTTTACGCAAGGTAGTCATAATACCTCTTGCTTCACTGTCATTAATAGTCTTAGGCATACCCTTTTTAAAGGTATCAAAATCATTATCGGCAGCTGCTTTACGCATCTTGGATGCTGACATTCCTTCTACACCTTCTGCATCAGCATCTCTTTCACCTGCAGACAATACTTGGATCTCTTCAAAGTTATATATCTTACCATTATACTTCTTGGCAAGAGCATCAAATTCCCCAACTCTATCACTACCAACTACAATATGAACTGACCCATATCCTTCCCCATATGCCGCAGAAAGAACATCGAAGATATTTTTCATATCCTCATTATCCTGAATAGCATCAGCATAATCAGGAAACATTTTTTTCATGATTGCAACTTTAGTTGCTGGATCTAAGGGGTTCTTTTTAGGATCTTGTGTCCTGCTAGGATAAATTCTAAGATCTCCACCTTGAGATAACTTGCCAACTTGATTGATTAATTTTTCATGTCCGATAGTAGGAGGATTAAACCTACCAAAAGTAACAGTAATTGTAGGACCACCAGCATTTACTTCTAAAGCATCTGTTGGTGCATTTGGATCTTGAGCAGGGGCAGCTGCTTGTCCTGTAGGTGCTACAGCAGATTGATCTTGTCCAGTAACATCAATTGGAGTTTGAAGTTTTTTTAGTACACCATTTTCAGATTTATATGTAATCTGACCCATATCATTGGCATATCTTCCTCTACCAACATGATGTACTTTTAATTTTTCAGCCTGATCTCTAGTCTTTGAGACTTTTGCTTCAGTTAGAAATTCGTTAAAACTTTTCATTTATCCCAATTTTTACTGTTTGCAATGTGGATTAATCCACGTTTCTTCATCAAATAATATTTATGCTTCAATGCTTTTGTCTTTGCTACTGAGATTTTACAATCCATTACCGTAGCAAAATAAGCAAGAGCAACTTCCATCTTTTTGGTTTTCAATAAGATCTCCAATGATTTATTTAGATCTTCATTATCAATAGACTTTAACATGAAGTCCTCCAGTAAATTGTGCTTTTAATTTGTTTGCTTGACCTACTCCACTTTGAGCCAGTAATTCTCTTTCTTCTTTATTAAGTCCAGATCCAAATCCAACTGATGCACATGCATTATAAAGATTTTGAATTACTCTTCTTTTGATTTTATCATCTGGTATTCCTGCTATAGCTAATGATACTTCAGATGACATCATTTTATCTTTCAATAAATTAATATCTTTACCTACAGATTTATCCTTTCTCATGTCTGGCATATTATCACCATTAACTGCTTTCCAAATATCATCCATATATGCAGCAACTTGATCATATTGCTCATCAGTAAATTTAACTTTTTGACTTATGAAGTAGTCATCTTTAGTCAAATCTAAATGAGGATGCCTATCTTTTATTTTATCTAATGCATGAATTCCTTGCTTAGAAGTTTCAGAAATAATAGAGGTAAAAGATTTTGATCCCAATGATCCCATTTTTGCTAATGCTAATGAAGGCATTTGTGTTTGGGTATACTCAAGTTCAAGTTGCTTCTTATTTACATTATATTTAATGCGAATATGCTTCTCAGATCCTGGTTTAACTTTACCTATATTACCAAATAAATTTGCTTGTGCTCTACGAGCTGTCATACCCTTATTCAGTTCAATTGTCTCTAATGTAAAATTAATTTTCATATCACGGTTTCCACCAGTTAATTCAATGGTAGGATTTTTACTTTTGCCAATAGAAATTCTTTCAATATATTCATTACTATTCAAAACAGTATAGTGAACTTGTGATGGATCTGCTTTAGTTTTCTTTAGTGAAATAGGAATAATATCTTTTGTTTTAAATTGATTAATTAGAAAGTTATTTAAAAGTGCAACACTTGCTGTTTTTCTATTTGCCGTTTTTCTATTTAAATGAACTAAATCTCTAATTCCTGCAGGGGTCATGACCCATATATCTGCAGGGTTCCACTTATCAGGTTGCAATCCTGTATTAGCACGTAAATAAATTGCATAAGGATCTCCAGGGGATCCATTACCAAAAATTTTATCATTAAAAATTTTAGCATCAGAAGGGATATTTAATTTGTCAACTAGTGTTTGTGCTGCTGCTGAAGCACTATCTAACCATGTATCATTACCATCTGAAATTTGTCTAGAGAATGCTCTTAAATTTTTTCTTACTGCAGTGTTTGAAAAAGCAAAACGACCTGGTGTTATAATCCTAGATTTAAGTGCATTGTATACTTCAGTTTTAAAATCATCTCCATCACCCACTACATCATGTGTTGCTCTCTTATTGTATACAAGTTGATATGCTAATGCAAATTGAACTAATATTTCACTATAAACTTCTGTATCTCTACCTCCAATTTTAGCAGCATTAGATGCCTTAGTTTCTTTTACATTATCTTTCCAGAGTTCAGTAATCTTAACTTTACCACCCTCTACTGTAGGCATTTCAGTATTATACTTATTCAAAAATGCAATGACCTCTCTGGAAGTAGTACATTTTGCCATGTCCGCAACAAATTTTTTATGGGCAGCTGCTGTTTTGTATCCTATTACTGCAGCACCATCTTGCCCTTGCGTTCCTTTTTTGAATGGTTGTTTATCTCTTACCATTTGCCAAAATGATGGCCAATATTTTAGATCTCCACTTTTATGTACTTTGGCTAAATCTGGGGTGCTACCCATTTTTAATTTTGCCATAGAAAAAAGTCCCTCCCTTCAGTAATATTTAGAAGAGAGGGACTTAGTATTATCGATCATCAGCAGATCGATTTTCAGATCGATCTACGCTAAACATTTCTCCAGGATAACGCTTCATAAGTTTAACAGTATTGGTAACAATAACATCTTCAATGCGAACACCTAGAGCCATACATGCTTGAGAAAAATACCACATAACATCTCCAAGTTCAATCAAAAGATGTTCTTTATTATCTTCACTATATGGTTTACCTTGGAAGATAATCTTCTTTACAATCTCAGTAAACTCACCTGCTTCGGCAGACATACCAACAGCAGCAGTCAAAAGACGAGGAACATCAGCGCCATATGCTTGAAGTTCTTGAACTCGATTAATGAACGCTCCAGTATTAGTACTGGCATCACTAGTAGTTTTATTTACAAACTCAAGATACCTGTCAGTATCAACATCAAATTTACCCTCAACCTCTGCAGCGTTGGGATCTTTTTCCAGAATTTCTTTTACGGTCATTTTAAAACTTCAAATCTACAAAGGACTTTTTGCGAAACTTACTTTCAGTTTCATCTTCATAATCATCTTGCCCAGAATCAATAATGTCTTTCTGTGCTGATTGATCTACATCATACAACTTCATCTTAGATCTGTCAACCCCAATGATGAACTTCCTATTTGATGTTGGATCATTATATCTATTTTTGAGTTGCTTGACACAAATTTGACCTAGTTCTTCTAGTTCTTCAGTACTAATAAGAGCAAACATAAAATCGGCAGTAGCAGGAAGACCAAAAGATTCAGATGTATCTGTAAGATCAACATCAGTATTACTATAACCACTACGAGTAGTTTGAGTAGCAGATACAATAGGTACATTATGCTCAACTGCCATACCTCTAAGTTCTTCAGCAATTGCTTTAACATAGGTATAAGAATTTACAATAGTTCCCTTATACCTAGAACTTGCACAAATATTCAAGTAATCAATAAAAATAATATCTGGTCGAAAAGATTTCTTCAATGAAAGTTCATTAAGTAAAGACTTAAAATGACCAGAGTGAGCAGAGGCAGTCGGATATTCTTTAATAATAAGTTTGCCTTGCGTCTTCTTAGATAAGGAGTTAATCTTATTTTCATATAATTGTTTTGGCAGAGTTTCTAAATCTCGTATTGAGATATTCAATAGATTGGCATCAATCCTTTCTGCAATACGTTCTTCTGCCATCTCCAAAGTAATGTATAAAACATTCTTACCTTGCAACAATGCAGCTGCCGCGACATGACACATGAAAAGAGATTTGCCAACGCCTGTGCCAGCAAGACAAATATTCAAAGTCTTAGACGGAAGACCACCTTTAGTAATCTTATTAAAGAATTCTAAATCGAACGGAATTTTTTCTTCTTTACGATGATAGAAGTCGTAACGATCTGATGCATCAATAATATAATCATGACCAACATGATCATCAAAACTGACACTCAGGGCAGTTGAAAGGATATCTGGAATTGCATCTCTAGTCATCTTACTATCTTTGCCATCGGCAATCCTGACACTTTCCAGGAGTGCCAAGTAGATAGCACGTTCTTTACACCAAGATTCAGTAGTATTTAATTTCCATTCATAATCCCACTCATCTTCAGGAAGATTTGTTAGAACATTTACAACCTCAGAATATCCATCTTGAGATAGATCAACTCTTTTACCTGTTTGAATTTGTAGAGCATTTGCTGTAGGGAGAGACTGATACTGATTGACAAAAGTATTGATTTCTTCAAATAATACTTTATCAGAGTGATCCTCAAAATAATCCTTCTTCAAAAAAGGAAGAACCTTACGAGTATACTTTTCATCATAAAGTAAGTTAGCAAGAACTAGGTGTTCAATCTTTCCACTAAACATAATGTAAATAACTCCCAGCAATATATTTGGTTCCAGAAATAGGAGGTCTCCCCGCATGAGGGAACATCCATAATGGAGGGAACACCAGTATGCTACCACACTTTGGTTTGATATGCAAGTTTAGTGAAGGAAAGGAAGTTTCCCCTCCTTCCTCCACATCATTCAAATATAAAAAGAATACTAAAAATCTTCTAGCAGAATTGTAATTACCTACATCAACATGCTCTTTGAATTGTTCTTTGCCATTATTGAGATAACGCTTTATTCTAATCTGCTCTAGAGCATAATCCTCTGGAAATTCTCCGTTAATGAGAAGATCTTTTTGATACTGCCTAACAGCAAATGCAGTAGCATTTTGAATGACTGCATGATGTTCACTCCAAGGATCATTGATATTTCCATTCTCTAATTCTTGAGCAAGATATTGAGTAATATTTAATTGAGTGAAAGTTGGACGTTGCTCTCTATCATGATATTCATGTAGGTATACATCTTCTTCAAATTTATTAATTATTTTGGAACACAGTTCTTTATCTACAACATCATCATATACTTTAATAAAGTCTGGTAATGTTTTTCCTATCATACTTCTTCCTCTTGGTCCGAACTATCTACTGAACTTTGACCATAACTAAATTCTTTTTTAGCAGATTCGTCAAGTGCTTGCATAATCTCTGGAGTAAAATATTTTTTAGGATCAGCAAGAATAGTTTTTGCAAAAGTTTTTACGCCATTGATTTCATAACGTCCTGCCGACTTAGAGAAGACACCATACTTTTCACCAAGTTCTAGCAGACCATAATAAGGATCTAATCCACAATCATAGAATAAACGAGTTTCTGCTACAGAATTCTCTTTGGTAAATCTAGATTTCTGTGCTTTGCATTTGATGATATTGCCTACAACTACAGTGCCATCTTTTTCTTTGGACTTAGAAAGATAAATGATTGTAGATGCTGCATATTTCAGACCGCTACCACCGCCCATTTCTTTGGTAGGAACGTAAGCGCCAACAACATCATAGGTATGATTAGTAACGAGCATCGGGATATTTGCCTTACCAAGTTTCAGTGTCAGTACACGGAATACAGATTTGGTAACTTGGGCTCTAGTCATATCACGGGTCTCTTTACCTTCAGAACTATCCTCAATTTCTTTTGTAGTTGAAAGATTACCAAGACTGTCAAGCACAAACATCAATGGTTTACGATCAGATTGTTTCTGTTCTAAGAATTTATCAACAATCTTAAGAGCTTGAGTTCTAAATTCTTGAACTGTCACTACAGGAACAATGATCATACGCTTACTATCAATTCCACGTTCCTCAATCATCTGCTTTGTAATTGCAGATTCAGATTCAAAGTAAATAACTCCTGCTTCTGGATTACTATCCAAAAAATGTTTTACAATACTCAAACAGAAAAAAGTCTTACCAGTGGAAGTTTCACCAGCAAGAGCAGTAATTTTATTGGAAGGAATGCCACCGTAAATAGATCCAGACAACAAAGCATTTAAGATATAACTTCCTGTATCGATAAATTGATCACAATCACCAGTAGAAACACCATCAGCAACAATGGATGCGTATTCATTTTTAATTTCTTTTACGATATCTTGTAGAAAATTCATAATTACTCCTTTACTTTAATGTTTAAGTTTGTTAGTTCAGTTGTGTCTCCAAACATTCCGTCAGCAAATATATTAAAAGATACTGATAGTCTGTCGTCTTCATTCCAGTTTGTTGCTTCATGTTGTAAATAAGATGGGAATATTAAACATGTTCCTCGCACACCCATCATTGCTTTAGCGATACTGTTAATATCGTTTTGTTCTTTTGTTTTGGGATACATCATCCACTGCTGTTGCCCATAAAAAATAATAGGACTATTTACATAATCAGGATACCATACTCCAGAAAGTAAACTATTTGGATGAAAATGTTTTTTCAATCCTGATTGTGCTGGTAGACGATTGCACCACATAGAGCAAATAACTGGATTAACATCTACCCACAACATTTCATTGAAACATTCCTGAGCAAAATTTCGTATGTGAAATGTTAATTCATTAAAAGCATCTTGCTTATGAAGATCTCCAATACTTTGAGTTGCAGAAATATTTTGAATATATCTAACAATTTCTAATCTATTAGAAGGCTCAAATTGAGTTTCAAACACAGGTGTAGGAAACAAATTATGTAGTCTCATCCAAATAGTGCCTCCAAAGTATTGACTTTTTCTGCTTTCCAACCGATAGTATCCAAAATTGTCTTCAGTGGTTCCAGAAAACTTTTGTCAAATTGTAGATCATAATCTATAGATTTGTCAAGTCCTAATTCAACAGGAAATGTTTGAATAAACGCAATCACGTTTTCATTAATTTTATTGGGAGTTCTAAGCATAATAAACTTAATCTTTTCACCCTCTTGAATTAATGGATACTTGTGAGTAAGATTATTCTTTTTGATGTAATAGTTATACAACAATGATCCCCTTGCGTTAATTGGAGTTCCCTTACTATAAATCTGTTTGGGATCATGGTATTTTTTCAATCCATTAACACTGCGAGGGAATGAGATAAGTTCTGGAGGAAGACTAGAAAATTCCTTTCTAAAATCTTTAATGAATTTTTGCAGATCCTCTTCAGTTTTTGTCATGATAACTTTCAGAGCATCCTTAATCTTCTGACGGCAAGGTGCAGGTGTTGAAGATTTAATTGCCTCAATACCCATAATCTTAAGTTTGGGTTGTTCATAACGAACACCTTCACTGTCCCAGACATTCAGAATGTATCGTTTTTTGGCAGTCCAGATACCTTTATCTGCAATGTTCTCTCGCTTCATGATCATCTTCTGATCATAGGCATTCACATACGAAGCCAGTTCTTGGTAGCGACTTTCAATATACTTTTCAAGTTCCACCTGACAGACCTTATCAAGGAACGTGACAATGCCTTCAGTAGTTTTCTCTCTTCCCTGGTATACACGTTCAACCAAAGGACCCATATTGAGATAAATGCTATCGGTATCCACAGCAATAACATAATCAGTGTTCTCCGTTTTTAAAATTTTGTTTAGATACTCATTCATCTTATTTTCAATCCAACGAATTGAAAGTTGTCCCGAAAGAGTAATTGCCTCGGCATTTGCAAGATTATAATAACGAAAATATTGATTGCCAATAGCACCATAGGCAGAGTTCAGTTGGATCTTTCTTGCCATCTGAATGTTATTATACTTCGCAATATCTTTAACTAGTTGAGGATCTTTAGTCTTCTCATACTCCTGCTTAGCAGCAATCATTTTCTTCTTATAGATGGTACGTTCATCATAAATTTTTTGCATCATCTTAGGAAGAAATCCCTGATACTCTGTTGTATACATAGCACCATTTGCACAGACTGTAGAATCAGTAAGGCAACTCAAATCAATTTGGCAGTTAAGTAACTTATCAACATTCACTCCAGAGAAACGTTTTGGTAAAAGAGTTTCTGGTGAAATATTATATTGCATAATAAGGTGTGGGTATAGTGAATTCAAATCAAAGTTGACTACCCAATTATAAAGTCCAGGAGCAGGTTCCTTAACAAAAGCTCCTGCGTATTTGTCATCTTTACTTGCGGCATCACGAGGAGGTACAACAATATTATCCTTTTTCAGAAAATTATAAATCAGAGTATCCCACATACGAACCTGAGAATACACATCCTCAAAATTTACCTTTGCATCATATGCCATTGTAATTGCCAGTTCAATCAATTTCATCTTGTCTTCTAGACGATCAACAAGTTCTACGTCATGAATGTTATACTCAATAAACTTTTGCCATCCATTTGTATAAAAATCACGGAAAGTTTCAAATTCACTATGATCCAACTTACGTTGATCCAATTCAACTTCAGCAATATAATCTAGTCTATAACTTTCTTGAGCAGAGTAAGTAAACTTTTTATAAAGATCCAAATAATCTAGAATAGATACACCAAGAATACTATAAGAAGTATATTTTCTACCCTGAATAATAATCTCATTTGCATTCACCCTGCTCCATGGCGAAAGAGATTTCATGTGTTTTTCAGTCAAAACTTTTTCAATACGACGGCAAATAAAAGGTATGTCGAATAGGTTGATATTCCATCCAGTAACAATATCTGGAGTATTTTGAACCCAGTACTGTAGAAACTTCATCAGTAAATCTTGTTCATCATCACAGAGAACAAACTTTACATCCTTTCTAGTGTTTTGATATGGATTTACACCCCATACAACAATTTGTTTGGTATTAAAACATTTGATTGTAATACAAAGAATTTCTTCCAGTGCTTCTTCAACAGAAGGAAATCCATTTTCTGAGGTAGTTTCAATGTCAATAGTATACAATTTAATTTGTGAAATATCATAATGCATTTCATCCTCAGGATGTTGCTCAGCAATATACTGATAAACAAACCTTTCATTTCCATAAACAGAAAAATTCTCCATAGAGGAATACTTGGATATAAAATCCCGTGCCTCCCTTGGAGAATCAAATCTGATAGGTTTTACATACAATCCATCAAGTGTTTTATACTTTGTTTTCTTAGGTGATTGTACGAACATAGTTGGAGAGAATGGTTCTTTCACAGTAACTTGTTCTTCTCTATCATATCCACGATAGAGAATGTTATCACCCAGTAGTTGAACATTAGTATAGAACTTCATTCCTTCTCCAAATACTTTTTATACAGTCCAAGGATTGCTTCCTCAGGATCCAGTATAGTAGCAATGGCGTCAGATGTCAAGAAGATTTCACGTTGAGTAGTGTATTTTGGGTACTTCTGTAAGATTACATATTCATAAACATAGTAATCCTTTTCACCTTCATCAACTTTTTTAGCAGTTACTTTCAAATGTGTTCCCTCTAATGAGTGAGCACGTTTTTCAATCTCTGCTGCATCTGTTCCATATTCAGCACACTCGACAATTTTATAACAATTTTCAAATAAAAACATTGGTTCTTCATCAAGTTCTGTTACTTGACCAATGTAATAATTTTCATCACCCCGTAATAATAGGACTTTCGCTTGTTCCATTCTTTGCTCCAACTAATTGATTGTACTTATTAACAACCTCGGCATGAGGTTCATAAATTGAAATTACTTCTGAAAGAGAAACTACAAATTTTCTATCTGCACTAAGAGGAGCCCAGGGAAACAAATTAAGTCTAATATCATTAATTTTTTGTGGTTCGTCACTTCCTTCAAGTAAAATCTGTGCGCTTTCTTGATCTACCCAAACATTATAGGGTTCAGTAAATTGAAAAGCAACTACTCTTTCGGGAGAAGGCATATTATTATTCATCATAATAGAACTACCTTGCTCTACGATTTCACTGATATCACAGATAACGTCTTCACCTGTTCTTAGTTTTGCGATTTTTACGGTCATACCTTTTACCAGAAATAATGTTTACAGATTCGTTTACAATCTCTTTAAGAGATTTATGTTCAGTAATATTTTTTTGTTGTGAAATTGCTCTAGCGTGTGCTAAAAGATAATCCATCACTTGTGGATGTGTTTCAACTGTAATCGTATCAGTTGTATCTTCGTACCCACTAGGAACTAAATTAAAATAAAAATTCATGTTCATCTCCATTATACACACAAAAAAGGGAGGGGTCAAGCCCTTCTCCCTTATTCTGTTTGTTTTATTTATCAACTTTCTGCAAGCAGTTGTGGGGCGCTGCCCTTAATATTGTAAGTT
>Ga0129333_10004681_pt1 | contig 12802 bp, 22 predicted proteins | sample CPB6_08_DNA_FD_94474 | JGI IMG/M metagenome (GOLD analysis project Ga0129333, IMG submission 94474) | Freshwater to marine salinity gradient microbial communities from Chesapeake Bay, USA - CPBay_Sum_0.6_0.8_DNA | ecosystem: Environmental > Aquatic > Marine > Coastal | place: USA: Chesapeake... | reverse complement strand
TTTTATCCCATTTGGCATCATCAGTTTGATGATCTTATTGTACTTAAAAACAATCAAGGAACCGAAGAAACCCGAGTCCGTCATATGGATTATGGGGTTGTGCTTACCAGTTTCTTCTGGAGAAGATTTAGAAACAAAGAAAACATAACATTCTTTGATCCTAATGAAGTTCCAGATCTGTACGAAGCATTCTATTCAAACACAGAAAGATTTAATGAATTGTATGTCAAGTACGAAAAAACGCCAGGTCTGCGAAAGAAAACAATGAGCGCAGAGGAAGTTTTTAAAAGCGGTATTCTAAAGGAGCGTACTGACACGGGTCGTATCTACTTGGTATTCATCGACAACGTAATGAATCAAGGACCGTTTGATCCTGAGTATCATACTATCTATCAGTCAAATTTATGTTGTGAAATACTTTTACCTACTAAACCGTTTAAGCGTCTTGATGATGCTGACGGCCGCATTGCTTTGTGTACTTTGGGGAGTATCAACTGGGGAGCTTTCAGGAATCCAGAGGATATGCGCCGTGCTTGTAGGATATTACAGCGCAGTCTTTGTAATATTCTCGACTACCAAGATTTTTTAAGTATTCAAAGCAAGTTATCAAATGACGAAATTCAGCCACTGGGCATTGGTGTTACTAATCTAGCCTACTGGCATGCCAAGAGAGGATTAAAATATGGAGAAAAAGATGCGCTTGGAGAAGTTAAAAGCTGGATGGAACATCAAGCATTTTATCTCACAGAAGCATCAGTTGAATTGGCCAGGGAAAGAGGCAAGTGTAAAGACTCTGATAAAACTTGGTATGGTCGAGGAGTATTCCCGTGGGAAAGACGTGCCCAGGGCGTAAATGAATTGGCTAACTTTGCTCCCGAATTAGACTGGGAAACATTACGTGAGGAGATGAAACAACATGGTGTTAGAAATGCAACGCTTATGGCCATTGCTCCTGTTGAATCTAGTTCTGTGGTCATTAATAGTACTAATGGTATTGAAATGCCTATGTCTCTCATATCAACTAAAGAAAGCAAAGCAGGAAGCTTCACACAAGTTGTTCCCGAGTATCATAAGCTAAAAAATAAGTATCAGCTAATGTGGGATCAACGTGACTGCGCGGGCTATATCAAAACAGCAGCAGTATTAGCTGCTTATGTTGATCAAAGTATTTCAACAAATACTTTTTATAATCCTGCTCACTTTCCAGATAGAAGAGTTCCGACAACACTGATTGCCAAAAATCTTATGCAGGCACATCTTTGGGGAATTAAAACTTTTTACTATAGCCTAATCAACAAAGCTGGCGCCAAACACGAAGACAAAACACCAGAAGTTCATTATAATGGATTCCATAATGAACGTGAACTAATTGAAGAATTTTTAGAAGACGATTGCGAGTCATGTAAATTATGAGTAAACAACAATACAACCTACAGACAAAGACAGACTACCTAAATCGTAAAATGTTTCTAGACCCGCAAGGCCCAGTAACTATTCAACGATTTGAAGAAGTTAAATATAATAAAATTGCCGACTTTGAAAAGACAGCTCGAGGTTTCTTTTGGGTGCCTGAAGAAATTAGTTTGACTAAAGACGCACAAGATTTCAAAGATGCATCAGATGCGGTTAAACATATCTTCACTAGTAATTTGTTGCGTCAGACTGCTTTAGACAGTATCCAAGGCCGCGGCCCAAGTCAAATCTTTACACCGGTGATAAGCCTACCAGAATTAGAAGCATTGGTCTACAACTGGACTTTCTTTGAAACTAATATTCACAGTCGCAGCTACAGTCACATCATTCGTAACATCTACAACGTGCCCAAGGAAGTGTTTAACACTATCCATGACACAGAAGAAATTGTTAATATGGCATCAAGTGTTGGCGAATATTACGATAAGCTACACGAGATTAATTGTGGTAAAGAGTTAGGAATGGAGCAGACTCTTGAAATAACAGAAGAAGAACATATAGAAGCAATCTACTTAGCTTTACATGCCAGTTACGCACTAGAAGCATTCCGCTTTATGGTATCATTTGCTACAAGTCTTGCCATGGTAGAGAATAAGATCTTTATTGGCAATGGTAACATCATCAGCTTAATCCTACAAGACGAACTCTTACACAAAGGTTGGACTGCTTGGATGATCAATCAAGTGGTTAAGGAAGATCCTCGCTTTGCTCGAGCAGCACAAGAATGTCAAGAAGAAGTGCTACAGATTTATAGAGATGTTATCGCAGAAGAAAAAGCATGGGCAGATTATTTGTTTAAGAAAGGTCCTGTAATCGGACTTAATGCTAACATTCTTAAAGACTTTGTTGACTATACCGCAGTAGGCGCACTTAAAGACATTGGTATTAAATATTGGAATCCTGCTCCTAAGAGCACACCTATCCCTTGGTTTAACAAACACAGCGATACGAGCAAGAAACAAACAGCACTACAAGAAAATGAATCAACTAATTATGTCATTGGCGTGATGAGTGATTCTATAGATTATGATGAACTACCTGCGTTATGAAATTGAGATCGTTTGGAGATAGTTGGTATTGGTCATGGTACTATCGTAAACCATTTAAATCTTTAGCGATAAGATCAACGTTACATCAAGAATCAGGATTACCTACACTAGAAAGTTTTTTGAAATTTTACGGAGTTGACTGTCATACAGAAAATGAACCTGGATGTACATTCTATAGAACAGTTGAAAAAATAACTCAAGAGTGCTCAGTTGATCCTGTCGTAGATTATAACATTGTATTTTTCTCTAATCTGGTTAGAGGAGACAATTGGAAGAATCATACTTTCGACTTTACAAATTATCAATCTTGGATGAAAAAATGGAAACAAGATTGTTATAATTTATTTGTCCAATTAGAAGAATGGAGTAAAAGGAATAATCAAAAAATATTACTCATAGGCGGACAATGTACGTTACCAAATGATGTACTAGAAAGTCTTAATCTTGAACCTAATATTTTTGTATTAGCTGAATGTGTAAGTTATAAAATTCTAAAAGAATACGCTAAAGTTTCTGTTAATAAGCCTTTTGGAATATTTAAGTGTAGTAGAGACTTTTCTCACTTCGCTGACAACACATGGGATAAACAATTAGTAAATGAAATATATGAAGATCAACACTATTACGATCAAACTGTGAATAAAGAGTTTTTAACTAATGACTATTATCATCTTAGTGCTATAGGTCATCTTTATTTGACAGATATTATTATAGATAAAATTGAATATTTAGAAAAAAGGAAATAAAAATGAAAGCAATTGTTTGGAGCAAATACCATTGTCCTTACTGTGATCAAGCTAAAATGTTATTAAAACAAAAAGGCATTGATTTTGAAGAACGAAAAATTGGTGACGGATGGACTAAAGAAGAACTACTTGAAGCTATACCTACAGCTAGAACAGTCCCTCAAATTATATTAGGCGAAACCTACATTGGCGGATACACAGAATTAAAAAAACACTTCGAAGAGGCAGCATAATGTTATTACAAAACTCAAAATTTCTTTCTGGAGATACAATTAGTATCAAACTTGTCAGCGGAGATGAATTAATTGGCAAATATGTAAAAGAAGACATGACCACAATTACTTTATCAAAGCCCATGATGTTGGCCATGACACCAAAAGGTCCGGGTCTAGCACCTGCTATGATGACAGTAAATCCTGAGCAAGATTTTACGATAAATAAATCAGCAGTGATTTTACAGGGCGAAACTATTAAAGAAATCGCAGATCAGTATACTTATCAAAGTACTGGTATACAACCTGTAAGAGCAGGCAGTATTGTAACCTAAAGGAAATTCTATGGCAGTGACTTTTACCGCAGCTAAGACTTTGTTAGCACTAGAAGCAACTATTCTAGCTACTGAAGCCACTGTAGCTGGCTTAACAACTTTGTCTACAGCGTTAACTGACTTATCAACAGAAATAGCACAGTCGGTCACTGAAGAAGAATTTTTTGGCGGAGGAACTACTAATTATGCTGGGGGAGGTGGCGGATTTACCGGCACTGAGCATGGCTCAGCAGCAATAGTTTGGAGTAAAACTTTAGATTTGGCTGCTGCTGCTATAAGAACTAAAAATTCCAGTTTGATTAAAGTATCGTTAGATAACATAGCCACAGACATTGATGCCATTGCTACAGATATTGATGCTATAGCCACAGACATTGATACAATAGCATCAAACTCTACTACTATTAAAGATAAGCAGACTATTTTAGCAGACAAACAAACTGCGATAGAAACCTATCAAAAGAAACTAAAAGAATTAGGTGAAACTACTGGTATTAGAAGTAGAGGTCCATTTGAATCATGGGGCAATATTTCTACATATAAATTCCTAATAGAGCAGGGTAAGATATTAGATCAAGAAAACGCAGTGTCGCCTGAAAAATATGCTCAAGCATTAGCTGCAGTTCAAACATACTTGAATTTAATTAATGAAAAAGGTAAAGAATTCTAATGCCGGGCGTAGCTAGAATTGGAGATAGTGTTACTACAGGGCATGGATGTGATGGCTCAACAACCATAACCGGCCCTACAGGTGCAGGAGCCAATGTATTTGCCAATAACAAACCAGTTGAATGTAAAGGCAATCCCACTGTAATCCATAGATACGGTGGTAGACGCTGTTCGGCACAACACGAAGCGGCTATTAATGCTGGATCTCCTAATGTATTTGTTGCCAACATTCCTTTAGCAAGGATAGGCGACTCCTGCGATGCTGGGGCTATTTCATCCGGCTCAGGTGATGTTATAGCCAATTAAGTTGACAACAATTTAATATTAGTCTATACTTAACTCATGAATATATTTTTAGACATGGACGACGTTGTCGCCGACTGGATGGCCTCTGCTAGAGACATCGTAAAAAGAAACTGGAACTACGGAGAACGTATTCCAGACAGTGATTGGAACAAAGTAAAAGCCAAAGAACGATTTTATAGACACTTGCCACTTAAAGCAGGAGCACACGATCTTGTTAATTGGTGTAAAGATTACTGTAGTAAAACAGAATCGGGTTTATTTTTTCTAACAGCACTACCACATGACTACTCTATGCCCTGGGCGGCACAGGACAAAGTATGGTGGGCCAACGAACATTTCCCTAACATACCTGTATTTTTTGGACCCTATAGTCACGATAAATGGAGACATTGTAGTAGTCCAAAAGATATCTTAATTGACGATCGTACTAGTAATTGTGAAGAATGGATTCGATCTGGTGGTCGGGCACACATCTACAGAAATTGGGATGACTGTAAAGTTTGGCTTGAGAATATTTTGCTAACTGATCTATCACGATAACTAAAAGTACAAGGAGATTATTATGGCTACAAACAGATATCAAGATTTTACAAAAATTATGGAAGCAATGGAAAACGACTTTGAAAAGTTTTATGACAAAGAAGTTGGTGCTGCCGGAACTCGTGTTCGCAAACACTTACAAGATTTAGCTAAACTTTGCAAAGAAGTCCGCAATGATGTAACTGCGGTTAAAAACGCCCGTAAAGAATCAAAATAAGTAAACGAAAACTGGGCTAAATACGTTATATACTTACAAGGAGTAAGTTATGAAAAAAGTATTAGCTGTTCTACTGTTAGGGTTTAGTTCAATGGCATTTGCCCAACACCACGGGCATCGTTGGCATCACGGACATCACCATCAAAGGCATTGGCATTCAAACCACGGATGGGTTGTGCCTGCTATTATAGGGGGTGCTGTAGTTTACGCCGCAACTAGACCAGCACCAGTTGTACAGCAACCTACTGTTATATTACAACCTAATCAAATTATTATTGACGGTGTATTATACACAAAACAAATAATGATTATTAATGGTGTACATACTGAAGTTTTAGTGAGGTCATAATGGCATATTCTAGTAAAGTTATAGATCACTACGAGAATCCTCGCAATGTTGGTAGCTTTGACAAGAATGATGATTCTGTAGGTACAGGTATGGTCGGTGCTCCGGCCTGCGGTGATGTAATGAAATTACAGATAAAGGTAGATGATGCGACAGGTATTATCACAGACGCGAAATTTAAAACTTATGGCTGCGGCTCAGCGATCGCCAGTTCATCACTCGTTACGGAGTGGGTCAAAGGTAAGACGCTGGACGAGGCGGGAACTATTAAGAATACTCAAATCGCCGAAGAGCTTGCTCTCCCCCCAGTTAAAATACATTGCTCAATTCTTGCTGAAGACGCGATTAAAGCGGCTGTAGAAGACTACAGGAAAAAGCATGATATCGTTGACTGAACCAGCAGCAAACAAGATTAAATCTCAATTAGAACGTAGAGGCAAAGGATTAGGTATTCGTGTAGGTGTTAAAACAACAGGATGTTCTGGCCTTGCCTATGTTCTTGAATTTGTAGATAAAATATTCGAAGGTGATCACATTTTTGAATCAAATGGTGTTCATGTGTATGTAGATGGCAAAAGTATGGCATACTTGAATGGTATAGAAATGGATTGGGTTAGAAATGGTCTTAACGAAGGGTTCGAGTTCCGCAATCCAAACGAACGAGATCGATGTGGATGCGGCGAAAGTTTTAGAGTATGACAAAGTATTGGTCCAGAGAAGATACACAGCACTGGATTGTTCAATTAGAAAATAGAATAGAAGATATTGATTATTATCTAAATCGCACAGTAGAATGGTGCGAAAACAATGGCATTTGGGATAATGAAGATGTTTTTACATTAAGCTTCGTTACAGTTTTATGGGTATGTCATATGCGTAACGAAGATGTAAGTAGAAAAGAAGTCTACGAAATGCTAGGAATTGCTGGTTGGGAAGATTCTGAAGACTTAGTAATGGAACTAGGTAACACTCTTACAGGATTAGACTTTGAACCTATGTTGGAATTTGTTACCAGAAAAATACGAAATTTTTAGTTTATGAAATTTACGCATATTTTAACAAATGGATGTAGTTGGACCTACGGAGATGAATTAGAAAATCCTCGACAACAAGCATGGCCTGCACTGTTAGCTAACAGATTAAAAATACCTTTGGTTAACATAGCTGTAAAAGGATCAGGTAATGATGCTATATGCCGAAGAACTATAGAATATTTGTATCAAAATTTATCAACCAGATCAAAACCATTAGTAATAATAGCATGGAGTCAAATGACTCGTAAGGAAGTATGGGATGAAAAATTTTTAAGTTATCAACCGATAGCATGTATAGATCATAAAAATTTATCTCACACAGAAAAATCTTATTTAGAAAATTGGAATATGTTTGATCATTACACTAGAAATTTGATATCAAAAATTAGTGTGATTTCAGTTTTAGAAAATTTAAATATTCCATATTTTGTCGGCCCTTATGAAAATAGCGAATTGGATTATATTAAGAAAGAAGCAGACGAACAAACTAAACAACAATTTTCAGAAATGAGTAAATCAATTGATAATAATCCTAATGTATGGAAAACTCCGTTAATTGACTATTGCTCAAACACTAGAAAATTTCCAAACGGACACGAAATGCCCGAAGGTCATCAAATTATTTCCAATGTAGTTTTTAATGGATTACTAGAAAGATTTCAATCTGTTGAACATGTAAAAGGACCGTTTTTAACAGCCAAACAATTTAGTCAAGTTAATCGAGATTTCAAACATCAAGGACACAGTTTTCACGATTGGCTAGATTGAAATTCAAATTATTTGACACGAACCAATTTTAGTTATACAATGTTAGTTGTGTATATAACTTTCAAAATTGATCATGTCAATGCACCTTGAAGGACCTTGGCTTTCTACAACTGGTAAGCGCAGAGGCAAACAGAAATTCCGTAATGCTGACGAGGCACGTAAGGCACGTGAATTAGATGCTAGTTGGAAAGAATTACAGAAAAAATATGGTTTAGAGGCAGAAGCTAGAAAAAAGTCTCGTGCTTTAACTTCCGGCACTTATACTCCTCCAAAACCCTATTATCGAGATACTGGTCCACGCCCACCAAGCCTAAATGGAGGTGCTGACATGGCCCCGGCATTGAAGGCTCCGGACAAAGTTTATACCGGTACTAAAATTATCGGTATTGGTACTATGCACAAATCTAATGCTGTGCCCATCTTTTCAGATGATGAGGCGAAAGAGATTAGTAAAATGCGTAGATAATACAGGTGTAAATAAGCTACCAACCTAAAAAGTTGGTCATCCAGCGTAAAGGAGGAAAAAATGATACGCTTAATCAAATTATTACTTGTAGTCCTCGGTCTATCCTTGGTAGGATGGATTGGCTACAAGGCGGTTACTTTTAAATTAGATCCTAACAAGGAAATTAAAATTAAAATGAGTTCTGTTACTGCAGAAGTGCGTAACAAACAACTAGATTGCCTAGCTCGTAATATCTATTACGAAGCCGGAGGAGAGCCTTTTGAGGGAAAGGTAGCAGTAGCACAGGTCACTATTAATCGTATGGAAAGCGGTTTATTTCCAAATGACCTTTGTAAAGTTGTATATCAAAAGAACGTAGTCTACGACAAAGTGTTGTGTCAGTTTAGTTGGTATTGTGAAGGTCCATCTCGTGTACCACCTAAAAATGCGGCCGCATACAGAGAAAGTGAAATTGTGGCTAAACAAGTTTTACTTGAAGGGTTTAGATTGCCCTCTTTAAAAGAAGCACTTTATTTTCATGCGAAACATATTAACCCTAAATGGAAGCGTGAAAAAGTAGCAGTTATTGGTGGTCATATTTTTTACAAATAAAGGAAATAGAAATGAATTTTGGAACTTTGCGTGAAATTGTTAATCTTCGCAGAATGATGGACGGTATTAAAGAAAATATAGCTCGATTGTCTGCCGAAACACTAGGGTGGGTAGCAGTGATCCTAGTTCATTTGGCAACAATTCCTACGCTAGTAGCAATTTTAACAGGGCTCACGGAAAAATTACCGCCAGTTGACATTGTCATTTTAACTTGGTTGGGACTTTTTATGTTTTTTGTAAGATCTGTTATTGCCAAAGATCTGCTAAACATTATTACGATTGGTTTTGGATTCTTTGTCCAAGCTGTGTTAATGGCCCTAATCGTTTTTAAATGAATAAATAATAAAAACATTGAGGAACTCAAAAAATGCCTACAGGATTTCAACAAGACGCTAATCAACTAAGCCCAGATTTTTATAGGGTGGTTATTACTATGAGCGGAGGTACAGGTACTTGGACAGCAGCCAGTCCTGCTAACGGTGCCGTAAATCCCTATAATTGGGATAGCTTTGCTACTCTGCCTACAAGTGATGCTAACAGCCAAAGACTAGCTAGAGGAAACATGCGTTTTCAGGCTATCATTGAAGAAGTATCTAAGTACGCAGATGCTCAAATTATCGACGTAGAAGTTACCAGCGCTGATACAACAAATGCCAACAACGTGCCAACAGCATTGGCATTTACCATTAGATATGACAGGGATGATAATATTTTAGCTTCAGTACGTCAAAGTGTAACAACTTTTACTCCAACTACAGGGGGCGCTGTTACTATTGATACAACTGCCAAAGCTTTACGTTATCTTGTAGTTCAAGGTATTCAACGTGGTAATACTAGTGGTTATAGTCGCAAATGGAATACCTGGAGCTATACTAATCAATCAGGACAAGTAGAACAAATTACTATTCAAAGGCCCGATACCGATGCAGACATCTATGACGATGTCACAGTGTCTGTACTTGACGGGACTGAACTAGTATCTACTGTATAAGGACAAAATGATTTTAGCTTGGCTGTTACTTTTAACCGGCCTCACCATCTCAGCAGTAGCGATCTATTATTCAGTAATCGGATTGGCTGCTATTTTTGCTGCAGCTACAATTCCCATCTATATCATGGGAAGTACACTAGAGGTAGCGAAATTAGTTTGCGCGAGCTGGCTCAAGGCCAATTGGGAAAAATGCCCGTGGTTCATGAAATCATACATGCTGATAGCAGTATTGGTTTTAATGGTAATTACCAGCATGGGTATTTTTGGTTTTCTTAGCAAGGCACACACAGATCAAAATCTCGTTAGCGGCGATGTTTTAGCAAGGATTGCGATCTATGACGAAAAAATTAAAACCGAAAGAGAGAATATTGAAGCTGCTCGTAAGGCTCTTAGCCAAATGGACTCGCAAGTCGATCAACGTCTATCCAGAGGAAACACCGAACAAGGAGCAGAAAGAGCTGCTCAAATGCGTAGACAACAGCAAGCCGAAAGAACAAGATTACAACGTGATATCACAAACTCACAGAATAATATTGCTAAATTACAATCCGAACGAGCTCCCATTGCCGCAGAAGTTCGTAAAATTGAAGCTGAAGTCGGACCAATCAAATACATAGCTAAACTTATCTACGGTGACAATCCAGATCAGAATCTTTTAGAAAAGGCTGTGACCTGGGTTATCATTATGATTGTAGCTGTATTTGATCCGCTGGCAGTTGTTATGTTACTAGCAGCTCAGATGTCGTTTGTTTGGGCACGTGAACAAAAGAAAAAACAAGAAGAGCAGTATCCTACTATAGCAGATTTAGATCGTGAAGTTGGAGAGCCTCCTACAGCAGAGGAAAAGAATGATTTTCTTCCTACTTACGAAGAAATAACTCCTAAAGAAGAGCCTAAAGAACCTGCCCCACATCATCCTGATACACATCCTTATCTCAGACAGGGATTCAAGTATCCAGAAGGATATGAAAAAGTTTCTCCACAGGTCGTTAAACCTGAAGTCACAGAAAAACCTCAAACTGAAGAAGCTCAACAGCCGTTGACAGTTGATACCACTGAAGTTAAAGTAGATGAACCTACTTATAAAATATTGCCTGAATTAGAAGAAGAGTCAAAAAAAAAGACATTCATGATCAAGGAGAACGGGCAACAGATAGTGAAGACAAAATAGTCTACATTCAAAATGCTGAACAGGACGATGGTACTTTATGGCAAAGAGTGATTACTCGATCAAAGTTAGCACCAATTGATAGATTGTATAGAGAATATGGAATTGATCAATTTGTGGGATTAGATGTATCAAATGAAACTGATCAAGAATTTGTAAACTTTGTCAACAGAATAAAAACTTCAGGACCTCAGTTTAGCATATATACACATGAGCAACACGAAAAATTTGCCGATAAAATAGATGAATTACGGAAAAATTAATTTAATTACACCTCCGGATACTCTTTTTAATATGAATCCGGGCTATCTTTTAGTGAAGCCAAGCACTAAATTAAAAGTTCAGTTTCAAACTTTGTTAAGTGCTATAGACGAAGACATAAATGTATATGTATACGATACAGATGAAGCAGATATTGCGTGGATGTTAAACGCTGCCAATAGTGCTGATTGGATTATAATTGACATTGACAATTGTGATCCGGTTACTAAAAACTTTGTAAGTTTGTTGTTATCACAACCCCATACTTATTATATGACTGGAGATGAAATTACTCCATGGGGACTAATAAGTAGAAATAGAATTTACAATTTAGATTGGATTTTAGAGGCTTTTAAGAAAGATGAAGATGAAGATGAAGACGAAGATGATACAGAAGACAGCGAGGACAACAATGAGAGAGGATAATGTTGTAAGATTAACCGGTAGCACCGTTTTTCTCCGTGAAGGTGAAGATATTAACCGGGCTCTTAAAAAGTTCAAAAATAAAGTTGAGGACAGCGGTAAGCTCAAAGATCTTCAAAAGAAAGAATTTTACGAGAAGCCAACCACAGCCCGTAAACGCAAAGCCAGCGCGGCCAAAGCACGTTGGGCAAAAAAGCTCAGAGAGCAAGAACTACCAAAGAAAATGTATTGACAATGTTTTTTAAACCTGTTATAATACAGATATGAAAACTGATATTATGATAGATTTAGAAACACTGGCTACATCTCCAGATGCAGCTATTCTTACAATTGGCGCAGTTAAATTTGATCCGTTCGGTGATGACATTGCTCATCCAGATAGTGAAAAATTTTATGTTAAGGTTGATTTGGATAGTTGCGATAAGATTGGCCTAGTCACTCACGAAGACACTATAAAATGGTGGGCTCAGCAAAGCAAAGAGGCACAGGATGAAGCCTTTAGCACTGATAACAGAATCGACATAGTTGATGCTATGAATCAACTATACAAATTTTGTTGGGGTGCTAAACGTGTTTGGAGTCACGGTGCTGGATTTGACGTTATTATTTGCGAACACATTTATAGAAAAATTCAAAAATCTTGTCCTTGGAATTTTTGGCAAGTTCGAGATACACGAACTCTATTTGACATTGGTATCGATCCTAAAAGACCGCCAGTTCTAAAGCATCATGCTTTAGAAGATGCTTGGAATCAAGCAGTAGGTGTACAAAATGTGTTCAAACGATTAAGAACAGCCAGTAGCATGGACGGTGAACTTTTTAGACCATTAGCAACTACAAAATGAGAATCGAAGACGAAATCAAATTAGATTTTAAGGACGTATTAATCCGTCCTAAGCGCAGTACACTTTCTAGTCGTAGAGAAGTAGATCTACAGAGAACTTATAAGTTTAAACACAGTGGTACAGAATGGACGGGCATTCCTATTATGGCTGCTAATATGGACGGTGTTGGTACCTTTAAAATGGCCGAGGCCTTACAGGAACATGATTTGTTTACTTGTCTAATTAAAAGTTATAATAGTGATATAGAAAACTTTGACTCATTCAGAGTAAATCGTGATAATTATGCTGTTAGCACAGGTACCAGTGATGAAGACTTTCGTAACCTAAATACTATTATTACAGGTATGGGTGCTCAATTTATC
>Ga0129333_10004679_pt1 | contig 12804 bp, 9 predicted proteins | sample CPB6_08_DNA_FD_94474 | JGI IMG/M metagenome (GOLD analysis project Ga0129333, IMG submission 94474) | Freshwater to marine salinity gradient microbial communities from Chesapeake Bay, USA - CPBay_Sum_0.6_0.8_DNA | ecosystem: Environmental > Aquatic > Marine > Coastal | place: USA: Chesapeake Bay... | reverse complement strand
GCCATGCCGCCGCGCTGAAGCGGCTCGCTGCAAGGGCTGGCCGTGGTGGCATCGTTGGCGTGAACATCGGTGCAAACAAGGATTCGGACGACCGGATCGGCGATTATGTAAAGGGCATCGAGGCCTTCTCGCAGCTTGCCTCTTACTTCACGGTCAACATTTCCTCGCCCAACACTCCCGGGCTGCGCGCCCTGCAGTCCCGTTCAGAACTGGAAACACTTCTGGGCAGACTGGGCGCCGCTCGTGCCGTCCAGTCACGCAAGCCCCCCATGCTGCTCAAGATCGCCCCGGATCTCCGTGAGGATGAGCTGGCGGATATCGCCGCAGTCTGTGCCGACGGTGCGGTGGATGGCATCATTGTATCCAACACGACGCTCGAGCGTTCTGGCCTTCGCTCGACGCTGGCGCGCGAACAGGGCGGTCTCTCGGGTGCACCTCTGCTCTCGCTGTCAACCCGGCAACTGGCGCGGCTGCATGTGCTGACCGGAGGGCGCATTCCGCTGATCGGCGCCGGTGGCGTGCATGACTGGCAATCGGCACTGCTCAAGATCCGCGCCGGCGCAAGCCTGATCCAGCTCTATTCGGCGCTGGTCTATGAGGGACCGGAGCTCGTCACGACAATTCTTGATGGTCTTGCCGTGGAGTTCACGCGGCTGGGAGAGACGCTGGACAGCCTGCGCGGGCGCGATGCCGCGCAAATCGCTCACCACAGCGGCAGCGGCACATAGGTCTGAAGAATGCGGGCAGTTGCCCCGGAGCTCTGGGCCTGATCGAGGCCATAGTCGAGCGCCTGACGGATATCGGGGCGATCACGCCGGACAAGAAAGGCGAGGTCGCGGCTGAAGAAGTCGAGATCCGAGAAGGCTGCGCCGAGCAGGCGGCAGCAACCTGCCGCGGCCTCGCCCGAAACCCAGTAGATCACCTGGAGATTGTCGCCGAAAATCACGTCGACCTCGCCGGTCTTCAGCGCGCCACCCACTGCAGCAAGATTGTCGAAGGGCGCGATCGTCGCGGCCGGATAGTAGCTCTCCAGCCAGCGGGCGTGGAGAGAGTTGCTCACCACGCCGATCCGTGCCGCTCCGAGCGCCACGGGCGTTGCCTCCCGGAGCGTGCTGGTTCCGGCGACGGCAAAGCGTCCGAGGCCACGGAAATAGGGGCGTGTGGCGAGTGCTGCGGCGAGCGTCCCGCTGTCCAGACGGGGGCCGGTGACGGCGGCGTCGGCCTCGCCGCGCAGAAGAGCAGGGAGAAGATCATCGAAGGGCCGCGCCTCGACCGTGCAGTCGAGCTCTGCGCGCTCGCAGGCGGCGATGGCCAGTTCAACCGCGAGGCCGGCCGGCGCACCGGTGCGTGAAACAAAGCTGAATGGGGCGAAGTCCGCGTCGGCGACAAGCCTCACGGGCAGGTTCCGGGGGATGTCGGGGCGCTCGGTGTTTTCGACCGCGCGGAAGAGCGGGAGCCCTTGTGTGGTGGAGGATGGCTCCTCGGCGACTGCAACCTTGGAAAGAAACACAGCCGCGATTATCGCCTGACACACAGTGGAAAACTTTACCCGACGTCGCATTATTCATCCGTCTGTGAGGGGTAGGGAGTGGCAGTGTCCGGCTACGTTCGCCACGGGTTTGGCAGGAAGCCCGCGTTCAGTCTAGCCGGGGCGGCGGGAGAAGTCTTGCCGCGCGTGAGCCGAGTGGCACTGTGCGACGCTCTCCGTCGCCTGCCGCCCGATGAACTGGCTCTTGCACTGCGCCGCAAGATCGTGCCCGTGGTGAGCCTGCCGGGTGTCTTTTTCTACATCGCCTGCGGAAAGCCGGCTCTGACCGAGGCGCGGAGGCGGGGGCTGGGTCTTGTCGCCTATGCAACGGCCGGGGACCTGTTGGCGGCGGCGCGCGGCGTGCATCGGACCTATCTGCTCAATGAGGCCATGCTCGGACTCTTGCGCCTGTGGCCTGAATTTTCCGCAAGCCGGCGTCTCACGCCCGGTCAGGTGGTTGCCGGGGTGATGCTGCTTGTCGGTCTGGCCGTGGCCTTGCAGTGGCTGCACCCGGCTCACGTTCTGGCGGGACTGTCGGTCGCGGGCGGACTGTTCTTTCTGGCGGTGATCGCCCTGCGCATCCTGTGTCTCATGCCTCCTGGCAGACGTCCGCCGCCTGTGGCCGCAGCTCAGGCGTTTCCGCCCGAACTCCCGGTCTATTCCGTGCTGGTTCCGCTGCATCGGGAGACCGCGGTTCTGTCCCAGCTGATGCGGGCATTGAGGGGATTGCGATATCCGGCTGAAAAGCTCGACATCAAGCTCATCCTCGAGGAATCCGATACGCCCATGCAAAGGGCAGTGGCAGGTCTGATGCTCGATGACCGCTTCGAGGTCGTGCTGGTTCCCGCAGGCCTGCCACAGACCAAGCCGCGCGCCCTCAACTACGCGCTCGCCTTTTGTCGTGGCGACTATGTGACCATCTATGATGCCGAGGACATTCCGGAACCCGACCAGCTTCTGAAAGCCGTCCGCCGCTTTGCATCGGCGCCACCGGAGCTGGCCTGCCTGCAGGCCCAGCTGACCTTCTACAATCCCGATGAAAACTGGCTCACCCGGCACTTCACAGCCGAATATGCCGCGCTCTTCGGCATGGTGCTGCCGGCGCTGTCGTCCTATGGCCTGCCCCTGCCTCTGGGTGGAACCTCCAATCATTTCCGGACCACCGCGCTGCGCAAGGCGGGGGCGTGGGACCCCTTCAATGTGACGGAAGATGCCGATCTCGGCCTGAGGCTGGCGCGGCTGGGCTTTGAAACCGGCGTGCTCGACAGCTTTACCCACGAGGAGGCCAACACGCGGCTGGGCAACTGGCTTCGGCAGCGTGCCCGATGGCTCAAGGGTTTTCTCGTCACCTGGCTGGTGCATATGCGTGCGCCGTGGATGCTGCTGCGCGAGCTTGGCCCGGCTGGCTTCTGGGTGGTGCAGGTGATGACGCTCGGGGTCTTCCTATCCGCTCTGCTGCATCCCTTCTGTCTTGTCCTCACCATCTGGTCCTATGCCGTTGCGCCACCAATGCCCCCCGATGCGGGACCGGCGGTGATGCTCGCGGCAGGGCTCAGCCTCGCGGTGCTGGTCACGGGCTATGCGACCGCGATCCTGCTGATGCGCGCGGCCCTCATCCGCCGCGGATTTTCTGGCTGGGGTGTCACGCTCGCGACCGTGCCCGTCTACTGGTGCCTCATGTCGGCCGCCGCATGGATGGCGCTGTGGCAGTTCGTCGTCAACCCCTTCCACTGGAACAAGACCGTACACGGACTTTCGCGGCGGCGGCCTCCGTCAGTGGCTGAGCAGCGCACGGCAGTCCCGGATGGCCTCGTCAAGGCTCGGCGCGAAGGTGATCTTCGGCGGTCTCAGACTATGGGCGGCAAGCGCGCGCGTGATGTCCGGGCTGGCGCCGCTCACCACAAGGCGCACGCCGCGCCGCGCCGCCTTTCGCGCCAGCCCCTCCATGACATTGGCGCCCGTTGAATCAAGAAACGGCACTGCGGCAAAATCCACGATCAGTGCCTTGTGGGTATCCTGGATCTGGTCCAGCACCGACCCGATGGACGCCGCAGCGCCGAAGAAAAAGGCGCCGGTGATGCGGTAGACCGCGAGATCTGGGTTGGCGGCCAGCGCCTCATCGGCGGCGCTCGGCGCCTGGGGGCTGTCCGGCATATCCTCGGCCACGAGTGGCGTTTGGGTTTCGACCCCGGTGGCCTTCGACATGCGGTAAATGAACAGCACCGACCCCAGGGCGAAGCCGACGATGATGGCCTCGGTGAGGTCGCGGAAAATGGTGAGAAGGAATGTGGCGGCCAGCACGGCCACATCGCCCCAGCCCGACCGCAACAGGACGCCGATGGCCTGCTTCTCCACCATGTTCCAGGCCACGACGGTCAGCACACCGGCCAGTGCGGCGAGCGGAATGTAGGCCGCAAGCGGTGCAGCCACCGCCATGAACAGCAGGATGAACACGGCATGCAGCATGCCTGAGACGGGCCCGTGCGCTCCGGCCCGCACATTGGTGGCGGTGCGCGCGATGGTGCCGGTGACACAGAAGCCGCCGAACAGAGCCGAGCCGATATTGGCCGCGCCCTGCGCCACCAATTCGCAGTTGGAGCGGTGACGGCGGCCCGTCATGCCATCGGCCACCACGGCAGAGAGCAGCGACTCGATGGCGCCCAGAAGCGTGAATGAAAAGGCAGTGGGCAGGACCTCGACAAGCTTCGCCCATGAAAGCGCTGGCAGCGCTGGGGCCGGAAGCATGTGGGGAATGCCTCCGAAGCGGGAACCGATCGTTGCCACGGGAAGGTCCATGAGCCCGGTCAGAAGTGCCGCGAGCGCCACGGCGATCAGCATGCCCGGCCAGTGCGGACGGATGATCCTGAGTGCCACGATCACGCTCGCCGTGCCCAGCGAGAGCGCCAGGGCCGCGGGTGTCACGCTGGGTAGCGCCGCCCACAGCACCGGTATCTTTTCGAACAGGGCGCCAGGCTCGGTCCCGGTGAGGGTGAGGCCGAGGAGTTCCTTGATCTGGCTCGCAAAGATGATGACGGCGATGCCCGCGGTAAAACCTACCGTGACGGGGAAGGGAATGAATTTGATGAAGGTGCCGAGCCGCAGGAAACCAAGTGCGGCGAGCATGAGGCCCGAGAGCAGGGTGGCGAGGATGAGCCCGTCCATTCCATGCCGTGCCACGGCTGCGGAGACCAGCACGATGAAGGCGCCCGCCGGCCCGCCGATCTGGAAGCGGGAGCCGCCCAGCATCGAGACGAGGAAGCCTCCCACTGCGGCGGTATAAAGGCCCTGGGCGGGTGTGGCGCCAGATGCGATGGCAATGGCCATGGAGAGGGGCAGGGCGACGATTGCCACCGTGAGACCCGCCACCACATCCTTCTGGAACTGCGGCAGGCCGTAGCCCTCGCGCAGCACCGTGACGAGTTTCGGCGTGAACAGTTCGGCGAAAGACGCACCCTGCGCATGCCGATGAGGAGGCTGATGCCGGTCAGTCATGCGTGCACTATGGCACGGAACACGGCATCATTCACGCCGCAGACCCATGCTCAGCGTGCAAACGGGCTCTTCAGTTTCATGTGGCGGTTCACGTCCTTGTAGAGCAGGTAGCGGAACCGGCCCGGGCCGCCGGCATAGCAGGCCTGCGGGCAGAAGGCGCGGAGCCACATGAAGTCGCCGGCCTCGACCTCCACCCAGTCATTGTTGAGACGGTAGACGGCCTTGCCTTCCAGTACATAAAGTCCATGTTCCATGACATGGGTTTCGGCGAAGGGAATGACCGCGCCTGGCTCGAAAGTGACGATGTTGACATGCATGTCGTGACGGATGTCATTGGGATCGGCGAAGCGCGTGGTGGCCCATTTACCCTCGGTGCCGGGCATGGCGACGGGCTTGACTGCTTCATCCGAAGTCACGAAAGCCTCTGGCAGTCCAATTCCGTCTACCCGCTCATAGGCCTTGCGCACCCAGTGAAAACGCACCGGCGCGCTGCTGTCGTTCTTCAGCGTCCACCGTGCCGCCGGCGGCAGATAGGCATAGCCACCTGCCTTCAAGGCGTGGCGCTTGCCATCGAGCATCAGGGCCATTTCACCCTCCACGACGAACAGCACGCCTTCCGCGTCCGGCTCCGGCTCGGGCCGCTCGCTGCCTCCGCCGGGGGTGACTTCCATGATGTATTGCGAGAAGGTTTCGGCAAAGCCCGAAAGGGGCCGCGCAATGACCCACGCGCGGGTCTTGTCCCAGAAGGGCAGAAGGCTGGTCACGATGTCGCGCATCACGCCCCGGGGCATCACCGCGTAGGCCTCGGTGAAGACGGCGCGTCCGGTAAGGAGATCGGTCTGAGGCGGTTGGCCGCCCTGCGGGGCGTAATAGCTGCGGGTCATGGTTTTGTCCGTGTATCCGCTGCAAGGATTAGAAGCCTTGGCCGGTGGCTGCAAGGTCCAAACCGTGCCTTGCTGCCGCCATTGACCCCGGGCCGAAATCAACCTACCACCACCACATACTGTCTGGCGCATCGCCGCCCAAGCTGTCGAGAGCTTTTCTGAATGTGGCTGGCCCTTTTCTCCGGTTTCCTGACGGGCCTCAGCCTCATTGTCGCGATCGGCGCGCAGAATGCCTTTGTGCTTCGGCAGGGGTTGCGGCGCGAACACGTCGCGCTGGTCGTGGCGATCTGCGCGCTCTCGGACGCCGTTCTGATCCTGGCGGGTGTGGGGTTCCTCGGTTCGCTGCTGTCGGTGCTTCCCGGTCTCAGCGAGGCGATGCGGTGGGTGGGGGCGGCGTTTCTCCTGGTCTATGGCACCCTGCGGTTTCGTGCCGCCTGGCAGGGCGGCGAGAAACTCCTGCCCTCAAGCGCCAATGCGGCCTCTGCCATCAGCGTTGCGGGGACCTGTCTGGTCCTCACATGGGCGAATCCGCATGTCTATCTTGATACGGTGATTCTGCTTGGGTCGATGTCGGCGCAATATGCCCCGCATGCTTACGCCTTCGGAGCCGGGGCGGCAGCAAGCTCGCTGGCTTTCTTCTCGGCTCTGGGCTTTGGCGCGCGGTTGATCGCACCTGTGTTTGCCGATGCCAGATCGTGGGTGGTGCTCGAGATCATCATCGGCACAACCATGTGGACCATCGCAGCATTCCTTGTCCTGCGATGAGCCGCGCACCCGGGCGCATCAGAATGTGTTGGCCTCGGGCTGGCCTACGACAAAGCCTGTTCCATCCAGATTATAGACGTCGGGGCGGAAATTCACCCGCCCGTCCTCGGTGGCCCACGCCGTGAGATACATCCAGCGCACGTCCGGGCCGTTGTCGATGGTCTGGTCGAACTGTTCGGTGGAATTCACAAGCCGCTCGTAGCTCAGCGGATCAAGCGGCGCAGCCGAGCGGTCGAGGATCCACTTCACCACAGTCTGCACCTGATCGATACGCACGCAGCCGGAGCTCTCGAACCGCACATTGCGGCCAAACAGCTCGCGGTGCGGAGTGTCGTGCATGTAGACCATGAACTCGTTGGGGAAGTTGATCTTGACCGAGCCCAGGGAGTTGTGCGGTCCGGGCTCCTGGCGGAAGAAATAGCGCTCGGGATCGGTCAGCGACCAGTCGATAAGCGCAGGGTCGATCTCGGGCCCCTCGACGCCATCGAAGACACGGATGTGGTTGGCCTGAAGATAGCCGGGGTCTTCCTGATACTTTGGGACGATATCGCGCGCCACGATCGAGGCCGGGATCTTCCAGTACGGATTGAAGTTGATGTCGCTCACCTTGCTGGACAGCGATGGTGACGGGCGCTCCAGCTTGCCGACAACGATGTTATGACGCGAATAGACGCGGCCATACTCCACCGTTTCCAACTGGGTCGCCGGAATATTGACGAGAATTGAGAAATCGCCCAGTCCCTGCACATAGGCCTCGATACGCGGCAGGTTCTCGTGCAGCGTGGAGAGGCGCGTGTCGGCCGGGACGTTGAGTTGCGCCAGCGTCTTCTCGGCCACGATGCCGGATGGCAGGACGCCGTGATTGACCTGGAAGGCCGTCACAGCATCCACAAGCTCATCATCATAGACATTGGCCTTGTCTTGCTGGAGTGAGTCGAAGGGCAGGTAGTTCTCCGCCACGAGCCTGCGGCGCAGGGCAAGCACGGCCTCGCCCTTGGAACCCTTCTTCAGAGATCTTTCTTCCAGTTCTTCCCAGCCGCCGCCTGCGACGATTTCCTCATACATGGAAATTGCGCTGAGCATCGCTTCGATCGAGGCCGAGCTCAGCATGGGGGCTTGGTCCTGGCCCGCGACGATTTCCGTCTGGGTTGCAAGCTTGCCGTCGCGCGTCTGCTTCGCGGGCTGGGCCTTCACCGGCGCCGGACCGGTCAGTGAGCTCGTAAATACCGGATCTTCGGCGCGAGCGGCGACACCCATGGCAAGAAGGCTCGCCATGGCCAGAAGGCTGCGGTTGAAAGAACGGCGCGAAAGCACGGATCGGACCCCCGGAAAAACGCCGCGACACTGGGCGCGTTGAGTAAATGACGACTTAATTGTGTGAAGTCTAGCCCCATCCTGCGACGGGAATGAGGCGATTTCCGGATCAGCTCAGGGCAGTGACCTCCCGGCGGAAGGGCAAATCGAGGAAGTCACGCGGCGGCCGGCCAAAATCCTCCGCAAAAGCGCGGCCGGAATGGACGGCTGCGGCGATGGTTCCTGGCGCATAGCAGTCCCCGGCACGGCCCACGGGCAGGTGGCAGCCTGCCAGGTCCTGCCAAAGGCCGTCCACGGGGCGGCGGGCCGTGACGAGCACCACCGACCCCGCCCCATGGAGGGTCTCCGCTCCGGTGAACACGCAGTGAAGGCGCACATGGTCTGGAGCGACGCCCGCCACGGCCTGATTGGCGATGATCTTGACGCCGAGCGAGAGCAGCCGGGATTGGATCGCCTTTTGCTCGAGCGAGGCCTTGGTGAAGGCCGAGGCGACTGCCGCCGGGGTCACAAGCGTGACGCTGTGATCTTCACGCGCCAGGAGTTCTGCTACCACACCGCCCATGTAGTAATGGTCGTCATCGAAGATCGTGACCTCGCGGGCGCGGGGCCTCTGCCCGGCCATGAGATCGTCCGGGGTCAGGACATCGCATGCCGTGTCAAAGCTTGCGGGCGCCGTGAAGTATCGGCCTGTCAGGTCCCGCAGCCAGTGCGATCCCGTAGCCAGCAGCACCTGATCGGCGCCAAACTCGGCGATGCTGTCTGCCGTCATCTCGCTTTCAAGATAGAGTGATACCGAGGAAAGCTTGCGCAGTTGCAGCAGCCGCCAGTCGCGGACCCTGGCCCAGGCGGCAAGGCCTGGCAGCTTGCTCTCCCGCGCCACCCGGCCACCGGCCTCGCCAGACTTGTCGGCGATGGTGACGCGGTAGCCGCGCTGTCCCAGCGCCCGTCCTGCCTCGAGTCCTGCAGGTCCCGCCCCGATGATGAGTACATGAGCGTCGGCATCACGCGGGCGGATGTATTCCGGATGCCAGCCCCGACGCCATTCCTCGCCCATGGACGGGTTCTGGGTGCAGCGCAGGGGTGTCATGGTATAGTCATGCGTCACGCAAATGTTGCAGCCGATGCATTCGCGGATGTCGTCCAGGCGCCCCTCCTCGATCTTCCGCGGCAGGAAGGGATCGGCAATCGACGGCCGCGCCGCGCCGATCATGTCCATGATCCCCTGACGGATGACGCGCACCATCGCGTCCGGCGACGTGTAGCGTCCGACCCCGACCACGGGCTTCGAGGTCAGCTTCTTGACGCCCTTGATGTAGGGCTCCTGGAAGCCTTCCTCTGAAAAGCGGGAGGTCTGCGAATCCTTTGACCAGTCGGACAGCGACAGGTCCCAGAGGTCGGGAAGTTCCGCCATCATGGCAATGGCATCTTCAACCTCTGCAGGTTCCAGTCCGGCAGCTCCCTGAAATTCGTGCATTGCAATGCGCACCGGCACGGCGCAGTCACCGCCGACGGCGTCCTTCGTGTCGGCGATGACCTCGCGCAGCAGGCGTGCGCGGTTTTCAAGCGAACCGCCGTATTCGTCCGTCCGGAGATTGGTCGCGCGCGACAGGAAGTGCTGGAATATGCCCAGGCCGTGGCCGGCATAGACATAGACCAGATCGAAACCAGCCTGCCGGGCCCGCAGCGCAGCCTGGCGGTGGGCGCGGCGCAGGTTGCGGATATCCTCCTTGTCCATCCCGCGTGCCTGGATGGGGTCGTGGAAATAGCTTGCCGTCGGCATCGGGCTTGCCGCCATCGGTGCTTCCCGTGACCAGAGATTGTTGGCCGTATAACCGGAATGACAAAGCTCTATGCCGGACAGAGCACCCTGTGCGCCAATGGCCTCGGCGATGCGCGCCAGCATCGGGATGTCCTGGTCGCTCCACAGGCGCAACTCGACATAGGGCGAGACATCCGCGGTATGGTGGATTTCCACCATTTCCGTGCAGACCACGGCCCAGCCGCCCTCTGCCTTCATGCCGCGCATGGCGGCGAGCGCGGAGGCATCACGATAGCCCATGCCATTGCAGTGGGGCACCTGATAGAATCGGTTGCGGGCGATGTGTGGTCCGATGCGGACCGGTTCAAAGAGCACATCGTATCGCGGATCACGGGTCATGGAAGCTTCCCTGCTGGCTGGAGGGAAGATGTAGCAAAGTCCCCCACGGCTCGGCTATGCTTGGTTATGATGGGCTTCGGTGGAGAACAGATGCGTCCCGCGTTCAGTGACATCCTGGCAGCTGCGGGGAGGATTGCCGGATTTGCCTTGCGTACTCCAGTGATCGAGTCGCCGCTGCTCAACGACCGGGTCGGGGGCCGGGTGCTCATCAAGGCGGAGTGCCTGCAGCGCACCGGTTCCTTCAAGTTCCGCGGTGCATGGAACCTGATTTCACAGATCGAACCCGAGAGGCATCCGGGCGGGGTCGTGGCCTATTCCTCGGGCAACCATGCGCAGGGCGTCGCTGCCGCCGCCCGGATCCGGGGTCTCAAGGCGCTGATCGTGATGCCGGCGGATACGCCGCGCATCAAGCAGGATAATACCCGGAGTTACGGGGCAGAGGTCGTGACCTATGACCGCGCAACGCAATCGCGTGAGGAAATCGCCGCGCGGTTCGTGGCGGAGCGGGGTGCCATCCTGGTCCCGCCCTTCGAGCATCCGGACATCATCGCGGGGCAGGGAACGGCAGGGCTCGAGCTGGCTGACGAGGCAGCCGAGCGTGGTGTCGAGCTCAGCGACGTGCTGGTTTGCTGTTCGGGCGGCGGGCTGACGGCTGGTGTCGCTCTGGCCATGCAGGCGCGCTCGCCCGCAACGGCCGTGCATACGGTCGAGCCCGAGGGCTTCGACGACTTTGCCCGCTCCCTGCGGAGCGGGCACATCGAACGCAATGCCAAGATGTCGGGCTCGATCTGTGACGCGCTGATGTCGCCATCACCCGGTGAGATGACCTTCGCGATCAATCGCAGGCTGCTTGGCCCCGGCCTCGTGGTGAGCGATCAGGACGCCGCGGAAGCGGTGCGGTTCGCGTTCGAAGTGCTGAAACTGGTTGTGGAACCCGGAGGTGCCGTTGCGCTCGCCGCCGTGCTGTCGGGCAAGATCGACGCCCGTGGCAAGGCCATTGGCGTCATCGCTTCGGGAGGCAATTGCGACGCAGGGCTTTACGCGCGCATTCTGTCCAGGGAGATCTGAGCCGTCAGGATGCCCGGGCCATCTCGTCTGCCAGGGGGACGTCGATGTCTTCGCCGGGCTTGTGGCGGGTGACGACGATCCGGCGCTTGCGTGCCTCCTGCTGGCGCTCGGCCACCATCTCCTGCGCGAGGTCCGAGAGCCGAGCCACCGCTGCCGGGACCGCCACGGCCGCCGGCTCGAAAATGTCTTCGTCGGCGCGGAAATACGTCAGATGGCGCGGGGCAAGTTCGGGTTCTTCCATGACTTCGTCCGACGTGTCGTCCCCGGGCAGTTCCCGGGTGCCCGCGGCAAGTGCAGCCGAGAGACGATCCATCAGGGCGTCGTGGTTGGCCGTCATGGCGGCCTCGAGCCGCCGCATGCCGGCCAGCAGGCCGGCCGACTCCCGGTTCCGAAGCCGTGTTGCGTATTGTTCGAGGAACCAGCGGCCGCGGGCCGTTTCCATCACGGCATCCTCGATGACTTCGAAATCCTCCTGAACGAGGCTGGGCGGTTCAAGCTCGCTGACTGGCGGCCGTTCCCTCGAAGACATGCACAGATACTCCACTCACCAACCGGACAGGTACACCTCCGCAGCTTCGCGGACCCGATTCCCGTCCATCATCCGGCCGAGAGGTGAATCTTTGGTTTAAGTTCGGTTGATCGCCGCCCTGTCAGCCCCACAGGCTGCGCGGCGGCGGGTGCATGAGGCTGCCCTCATAGCGTATTCCGGGCTGGCGGTCCCGGGAGAGCAGCAACGGGCCATCGAGATCGATCACGTCCGCCCAGGCCGCAAGCAGCATGGCGGGCGCCATGGCCAGCGACGTGGCGAGCATGCAGCCAACCATGATCTTCAGTTGCCGGTCCTGCGCCGCGCGGGCCAGGGCGATCGCCGGTGTCAGGCCGCCCGTCTTGTCGAGCTTGATGTTGATCGCGTCATACTTGCCGGTGAGATCGTCCAGCGAAGCCTCGCCATGCGCTGATTCATCGGCGCAGACTGGCACCGGCCGCGTCATGCCGCGCAGCGCGTCATCCTGTCCGGCGGGAAGGGGCTGCTCGACCAGTTCGACCCCGGCGCGCGCGCAGTGGTCCAGCATGGGCCCGAGGTTCTCGGGCGTCCAACCCTCATTGGCATCGACGATGAGCCGGCAGCCGGGCGCGTTGCGGCGGACCGACGCGAGGCGTTCGCCGTCGCCTTCGCGGCCAAGCTTGAGCTTGAGAAGCGGGCGGTGGGCTGACCGTGCGGCCGCCGCGCCCATTGCATCCGGCGTGTCGAGGCTCAGCGTGTATGCCGTGATCGCAGGCCTTGGCTCGGGAAGACCCGCAAGCTCCCAGACCGGCCGTCCGGTGCGCTTCGCCTCGAGGTCCCAGAGTGCGCAGTCCAGGGCGTTGCGCGCCGCCATGGGCTCCATGATCGCGGGGATTTCCGCGCGTGACACCCCCGCCTCCAGTATGTTGCGGGCCGCCGTGAGCGCGGCCATCACCTGTGGCACGGTCTCGGCATAGCGGGGATAAGGCACGCACTCGCCCTGGCCCTGATGGCCGTCCTGGCCGAGCATGACCCTGACCACATGCGCCTCGGTCTTGCTTCCCCGGGAAATGGTGAAGGCGCCGGCGAT
>Ga0129333_10004678_pt1 | contig 12804 bp, 13 predicted proteins | sample CPB6_08_DNA_FD_94474 | JGI IMG/M metagenome (GOLD analysis project Ga0129333, IMG submission 94474) | Freshwater to marine salinity gradient microbial communities from Chesapeake Bay, USA - CPBay_Sum_0.6_0.8_DNA | ecosystem: Environmental > Aquatic > Marine > Coastal | place: USA: Chesapeake... | reverse complement strand
TCGTTGAAGGAAACCTCTGCTGTTCTGCACCTGCGCTTCAAGCTGTTATTTACGCTTAATTAGGGAGGTAACAGAATATGTCATTCAGTGGATCGTTTGGTGTAAATTATAAAACTACCTTTACAACTGCAAATAACCTTGCACTTCCAGCGCGCCTAACCGCCGTAGGAAGTGGTCCAGAAGGCGAGTTTGTATTTGTTCAGGCTGATGGTGCTATCGACCAGTATGCTTTTGTAAAAATTGAAGCAGATGGTCAGGCAGCTATGTTGACAACCACAAACGCTGGCTCTCAAGGACTTCTTATTGGCGTAGCTCAGGTAGCTGCTGCTAATGACGAATATCTTTGGGTATGGGTCGGTGGACTTAACGGCGGTGGAGCTGGAAAAGGTATTAAGGGCAAGGTAGCTGCAAACTACGTTGCTAAAAATAACCTGAATACAACTGCAACGGCAGGTGTAGCTGATGATGCTTCAACAACTAAGATTTCTTACGTTGTTGGCGTTGCTAGCACTACTCCGGCAGCGGCTGTAGAGCTTGCATCGTTAGGGCATTTGAAAGTGAACTAATAAACTGGGGGGTGTAAAAGCCCCCCACATTTGCGAGGGCTTATGCCAAGTACAATCAATCTGATCGGGCTCGGTATGCCACCAGAGCAAGCTGTGGAGGTGTCAAACGGCACTTTCACAACGGTTACGAGCACCAACGCTGTAGTTGCTACAGCAGGTGGCGTTCGTACCAAAATGGCAATTAACAATGTAAACGACACTACTCCAACAAATGCAGAGCTTACAACTTCGTTCGGTGCTCCTGCGACTGTTGGAACTGGATTTGTAGGTATCGTAAAGGATAACGACACTGACACTAACTGCTTCGTAGTTGTGTCCAATGGCGTGACTTTCTACTACCTCAAGTTCACTAAGGCGTTGTAGTTACAAGGGGGGAGCAATCCCCCCTATTATTTTTAAGGTAATCTATGACCGCATACGCTGGAAATACAACAACTGCCACTCCAACAATCGCAACTGCCACAAGCACTACGGTTCTTGCAGCTAACAGCTTTCGAAAGTGTCTAGTTATTCAAAACAATAGCGCAGCAGATATTGCCATTGGTCTTGAAGGACAAACCCTTACTGGAATTGCCCCGACTTCGACCAATAAATGTTTTGTACTGAAAAGTACCGCAGGACTGAATAGCCTCAGATTTACAGAGGGGTTTGTACCCGCTGGAGCAATCACGGCTTACCAGACCAGCGGCTCACCAATCAATACCTTGGTCGTTATTGAAGGCTAATGCTATAAGTAGGTAGGCAGTCAAGCCTATTTACGGAGAAAGCACATGGCACAAATAGACTGGCAAAGTGTAATGTCAGGCAAACAACCGAATAAAAAGCGTTATTCTGGCGCTAACATTAAGTTCTTCTACGCTTATAACGAAAACCGTGAAAAATCCATGAAAGAGGGGCGACCTATCTTTGATGAGATTCCATCCATTTCTATTCAGTTTCCAGGCATGGATGAGACGGTAAGGCGTATTGAGCCTCAAGACATGCAGGAATACCCAGAGATGTACCAAAGATTCATCGCTGGGAGCGAGCCTGTGGCAGAGGGCACGCCTATTGCTGAGTGGTCACTCATGACTGGTTCAGCTATGAGAGAGCTTCAGTATCTTGGATTCAAGACGGTAGAGCAGCTAGCTTCTGCAACAGATGAAGCCAAGCGCAAACTTGGTCCCTTGTCTAAGTTTACAAAACTGGCAAAAGATTGGTTAGAAGCTGCAAATAGCGACCAGAACGAAGTGGTCAAACTTCGTCAGTTGCTTGAGCGAGAGCAAGCCAGAACAGAGAGTTTGGAAAACAAACTTGAGCTGTTACTGCAACGAGTAGAAGCCAACGAGGGTATCGACCTTCGTGCCAAACGAAAGGAGGTGATCCAATCCATTCCTGATGAGGCTTTGGAAGAAGGGATCATTGAGGCTCAAGATGAACTTGAGTCAGCTCCACGAACACGAGGTAGACCAAGAAAAGTATGACGATTGCCACGGTTATTACGAATGTTGCAAACGAGGCTGGCTATACAGTTGAGTCAAATATATTGACCTCAAACGAAACGACCACCAAACAGCTCCTCGCTATTGCTAATCGTATTAACCGTGACATCTTTGAAGCATACCCTTGGACCAAGTGTTACGCTTCAGGCTCTATCACGCTGGCGAGTGGTACTGCAACGTACGCTTTACCAGCTGCATTTTCTTACTATCACTACGAAACCTTTTGGAACTCATCGACTCGTTGGAGAGTGCTAGGTCCAATGAGCGAGCAAGAGTACGCCGATGTACGGGGTTTTGGACTTAACACCACAATTTATCAACGCTTTCAAATACGAGGTATTTCCAACGATCAGCTATTGATCAGTCCTACGCCTGGAGCACAGAACAATGGTGATATTATCATTTTCGAGTATATCGCCGACAGAAGCGTTCGACCTAAGACTTGGACTGCCTCTACATCATTTGCAGCTAATAGTTACTGCTTTTATAACGGTAACTATTATCAAACTAGCGCAGGAGGAACTACTGGTTCAACAGCTCCAACACATACTAGCGGCACTGTATCGGATGGCGGTGTTAGTTGGACCTATTATTCTGGTGCTTACGATACTTTTCTTGCTGACACCGATATGAGCATTTTCCCTGAGAAGTTGTTAGAGCAGGGCATTTTAGAGCGGTTTGCTGAGATACACGGACTAGACAGTATTCGTCCTCGATTTGATATTCAACTGCACGAGGAATATAGCCGTGATCAAGTTGGTAAGCTAATTTACGCAGGTGGAACAGTAAGAGAAAATCTCTTTGCTAGAAATGGTGTAGCAGTGTTTGGGACGTGGATCTAATTATGAACGGACAAGAGCCATCGATTGTACAGAATGATCCACGGGCTTATTACCTCTGGTTGCAAACTCAAGGGGCAAGCCCCATGCAAGCTGTTCAGATGGTTGAGCAGAGATTTGGACCACCAAAGTCACCAGAGGATCGAGCCAAAGATCAGGCATCACAAGGGCAACAACAAGCGTTAGCGCAAACAGGCGGACTTGTTGGCGGTGCTCTGCTGACAAGGGAAGCTCTTGCTGGATTTCCTAATATAGCTGGTTTATTCGGTAGCGGCGCTGGAACGACTGGAGCCGTCGCTATGCCAACTGCGCTTGGTGGAGGAACAGCAGGAACAACAGTTGCAACTCCAACATTGTTGGGAGCAAAAACCGTCGGTGGCACAGCGGCAGGAACAGCAGGAACTGCTGGAGCTGGTAGCACTTTGGGAACAGTTGGAGCGGTAGCGCTGCCTGTGGCTGCAACGGCAGCCGCACTTTCCTCAATGTGGGAAGGCGGCATGAAAGATATCATAAGAGGTAGAGGAACAAGAGAAGATTGGACTAATTTGGGTGTCATGGCGGTTACTGGATTTGGTCCCGATTTAGCATTGAGACTGATGGGCAAACGCTCTATCGGCAAAATGATGACGACTGGTAAGTCTGACGCTCAGTTGCTGCGTGATGACTTCCGTGGATTGCTCAAGGCAACTAATGTAGCTGATGACAAGTACAATGTTACTCTCGCCGATGGATCGCAATTTAACATCGGCTTAGATGGCAAAACTAAATATCAAAACGTTGGCACCAACATCGATGGTAAGACTAAGCGAAACACTTGGGATGTAGACTTCTCTAATCCTCTTGCTCAATACGCAGTAGGACAAATCGATCCCATGATTCGCAACATTTATCAGGGTGTTGGCGGTAAAGTTAAGCCAGAGCAGTACACTGGAATGTTGGTAAACGCTGTGACATCTAACGCTAAAAGCCAAGAAGATGTGCTGGCTAATATCAATGCTATGTTGGGCAAATCTACCTTGGTTCAATCTGCTGGTGGTCAGCCGCCACAAGGACAACCGCAAGTGCGTCCACCAGCACCGATGCCACCACCACAGGCAAAGCCTATTCCAGCGCCTGAGGATCAAGGTGGCGGTGGTTCTTTCAGGGAAGCATTAAATAGAGCTGTAAGGAAGGCAAAGGAAAAAAATGGCTAGAAAGACTGCATTAAAAGAGATGCCGAAAGGCGGTGGATATCAACCAGCAAAGCCAAAGCTAGCGCCTGGCTTAATTGGTCCAGGACCGCTTCAGCGTTTATCTCCTGGCGTGTATCGTAACACCGCAGGTCAGCTCGTAGGTCCACAGGGGCAACGCTTGCCAGGCACACCTCGTCCTAATCCTCTTGAAAGGGCTTTTGTTGGTCCTAATCCTCAAGAGCGTTTACGACAGGGCAATCCAGTATTTGCGGGTGGCACACCTAATTTCGATGAGAGGACTGGTGAGTACATGGATCCTCGACAGGGTGCACTTCGAGGCAACTTAGATGTAGAGCGTGCTGCACAAGAAAGAGCTGAGGCAATTCGTCGTGGTGGCGTGGTGACGATGGACTACATGCCAGAGCGGGACCGTAGAGTTGATGAGATTCTTGGGCGACAACCACAGGAACAGCGTACACCGCAAATGGGACCGCCTCTAACATGGAATGATCAACAACCTATGGCACCATATCAACGACCGTCATTTATGGGACCAATGGAATTGCCACAAGGTCAAAACCCATACGCTAATCAGCCACAACAGTTTTCGCCCGTTATGCCAAAGGGTCCAGCGATGACTCCAGGTGTGCCCAGTTTGGTAGCAGAACAACCTTATCGTCCTCCTGGATTATCGCCCTTTGAAATGCTAGCGCAACAAAACGGCAAATTTAGAGGTTACACAAGCTAATGGCTTTTCAGGGCTTTACCATGCCGCCGCCTTACAGCGGTTTGGACGTAGTAAGTCCAATAGATAACATGGAGCCTACCTATGCTCTGGAACTCGTAAATGTGTTCCCAGGCGCAGGGGCTCCAACTGTTAGGCTTGGCTATGAGCAATTTGCTGACGTTGGTGTAGCTACGCCAATTAACACTATTGCATCCATAGATTTGAAAGATGCGACAACTAAAATCGTCGCAACTACTAGCTCCAAGATTTATGCCATAACAAGTGCTGGGGTTGTCAGTGATGTAACTGGAGCGACGACCGTTACCAATGCTCAGTTCCAAACGGTTCAATACGCCAATAATCTTTACCTCTGTAATGGCGTAGACAATGCCAAGGTTTATACGGGCACAGGCAACGTCATCGATGTTACCTTTACAGGCGTTACCCTTAGCAACTTAATAAACGTAACGGCTTATAAAGAGCGCCTTTACTTCGTTGAAAAAAACACCGCTAAAGTTTGGTATGGCGGCTTACAAGTAACTGGTACAGCAGCAACACCAGCATTAACTAGCTTTGATTTCCAATATGTTTTCACAAAGGGTGGCTACCTAGTCGGCATTGGTACGTTCAGCACTAACTCCAACATGACTAGCCAGGAGTATTTTTGGGCGTTAAGTAGCCTAGGTGAGATTGTCTTTTACACTGGTTTCTATGCTGGTGATCCTAATACATGGGCACTGGTAGCTCGTTATTATATCGGACGACCTCTAGGTTATAGAGCGTTTATCCGAGTCAACAACGATGTATGGGTTATCACTGAACAAGGTATAGTTCCGTTGTCTGGCTTATTTACCAGCGACCCAGAAGCGGCGTTACAGATCGTCAGTCAGAAGATAAATCCGCTCATCTCAGAGACAGCTAGCCAGTTCCCGTTTGACCATCAGTGGTCAGGGTTCTTTTGGGCTCAGGGTAGGCGAGTGTACGTTACGTTACCCATAGCCGATAACGCTTGCCGATTCCTGGTCTATTCCATCGACACAAAGGGCTGGACACAATTTCAGCTATACAATGATGAACATTCTTTCAGCTCGTGCCTATTCAATCGTAAGCCCTATTACGCCTCTACAACGGGCATAGTTTGGGAGGGTGAGACAGGTCAGGCTGATGCTGTAACTGCCACAGAAAGCCAGTCTATAGCTTATAGCGGGCGTACAGCGTTTAGCTTCTACGGTTCACGAGCTAACTACAAAGCCTTCAAGGACATTCGCCCAATCGTAAAGGTCAAACGAGGTATTACCTTAAACCTTGGGTTGGATACGGACTTTAAGCGGCAAGCAACCGTCACGGCAGTTGCTACACCTTCAGGCACGTTTACGCCGTGGGGTAGCCCCTGGGGTAGTCCTTGGTCGGCTGAGGTGGAATACGTCTTTGATAGGTACGCTGCCAAGGGGCAGGGGCACTGTGCGGCGGTGCGTTTTGGGGGTTCTATAAAGAACTCAACCATGCAAATACTTGGTTTTGAAATACGTTACGATATGGGTGGACAGGTCTAACTATGGCTAGAAAAACTGCATTAAACAAAGAACCAAAGGTAGACGCAGAGGCACTTAAATCTGCAAGGCGTACCTATGTGACTAATGCTAGAAAATTAGAGTCATTGGAAGCAGGAACACCTGAATACGACAGAGCTGTTAAACAAGTTCGCCAGATGGGTCAACGGCTGGGATATAAAACCAATCGGATCAATACAACCATTAAAAACTTCACTGAACGCCAGGGACCAAATCAGGAGAAACGAATTGAGCGAGGACTCGGTGGCGTAGTTGAGAAAGGCATTAAGCAAGCTCAAGAGTTTGATCCTACAAAGTTCTATCAACAGTATCAGCCAGCTTTTGAGGAAGGACGACAAAGAGAGTACGAGCGGATATACGGTGCTTTCGAGCGACAGAGCGCAGAGCAGTTTGGCAGAGAGCAGCAACAGTTAGAGCAAAGCCTCGTAGAGCGTGGATTGGATCCATCGGGAGAGGCTTATAAGTCTTTGAAAGAGAATCTTTACAAGTCACAAGAGGCGGCAAGGCAAAACGCTCGTGACGCTGCCATGACTGGTGCAAACGCACTTCAACAGCAATACTACCAACAAGCTACTGGCAGTGCGCTGTTGCCAAGTCAGTTACAACAGCCGTTCCTCAACATCTACTCTGATACAGCTCAACGACAATGGGCAGAGCAAGAGGCAGAGCGACAGCGAAAGTTCCAGGAAAGGTTGGCAAAAATGGGTGGAGGCGGCGGTGGAGGAGGCACCAACGCCCTTAATCAGCAGTTAGGAAATATGATAATAAGTCAATACACTCCGCAGCAACAGCAGCCCAGCGCCTTAAACACTGGAATTACATCTGCTGGACAAGCTATTGGTAGTGCAATCATAGGTAATATGTATAGGTAACTTATGGCTGACCTAGATTACACAAGCGCATTAGGTGATTTGAACTTTGCACCAGCAGAGAACTATTACGGCATCGGTGCTCAAAGCATAGCGCAAGCATTACCCTCGCTGACTAATCCCTATGCAAGCCCTTTGTCTAACCTTGGCGTGACTCTCGGCGGTGCTCTTGTAGCGTCCTTGCTTGGTTATCAAGCTAGAAAAGAGGCTAACGATTTAAGCCTTCAGACCCAGCGTTATGCTAATCAGCTTCTACGAGCAGAGACGCCAGAAGCCCGTGTGAGCTTCCTAGAAAGCCTTCCTAGCGATGTTTTGGAGAGTGGGGTAGGTACGAGGCTTAGTCGCCTTTCGACTGCACTGGCTCAACAACAGGCAATTCAAAACGCATTGATTGGGCAAGAGGTAGCTAAGAAAAAGGCGTTGGCTGAATTTGAGCTTAGCGAGACTGGTCAGCAAATACAGCAAAATCAACTAAAACAAGCTGCTTTAGTTGCTGGCATACAATCAGGACTCATTCCAGCAGAATATGAATCCATGTTTAAGCAAGAATCAACGGAAGGGATTCCACAAATTCCTGGTTTAACTCCGAAGCAAAGCCAGCAAGTTTACATCGATAGACTAAAAACTGAAGCTGCCCAACAAGGATCAGAAGGAGCAAAACAACAACGTAACGCCGTTGAAACTGTAAAAGACTTGGAAAAGACTTTTCGAGATTTGAACATGAACGCCGCAGAATTCAAATATGAAAGTGTAATTCCAGGTTCCAAAGCTGAATTGGCTTTTAGCAAATTAAAAGGAAGTCTAGCCGCCTTGGCTCGTGTGTCTGGTCAAACAAGCCAATTAAGTGACGTAGATTTGCAACAACAATTAGATTCGATCCTCGGTCCAACCGTTCCTGGATTGGGCATGATTTCAGGTACATCATCGATAGCTGATAGATTAAAGAGTAAGTTGACTTCTGCCCCTGGAATAACAGGACAAGCACCAAATACCCAAATAGCAGGAAAAAACTACTACAATAGTTTGATTGCTAAATACGGATCTGATTGGAAATCAAAGATAACCGACTCAGAAAAAACTACTCTGAAGGCGCTGTTGGATGCAGCTAAAGGACAATAATGGCTGACTGGCTTAATGAAGCAGAATCCGTGTTTGGCACACCAACGCCAACTTCAACGGCAACACCCAGCCCAGTTGTGTCTGAAGGTGGAGCTGCATCATGGATTCCAACGCTGCAAGGTGTAGCGCAAGAAAGCACAGGTTTGGCAGGAGGATTAGTAGGAGCAAAAGCTGGTGCGGCTGCTGGCTTGCCATTGGCACCTTTTACATGGGGTTTGTCAGTTCCAGCTGGAAGCATTTTGGGAGGAGCGTTAGGTTATTTTGGCGGTTCAACTCTTGGCGGATTAGCTGGCAAAACCGCTGCTGGTGAAGAAGCTGATTTGATGCAAGTAGCGGAACAGCAAGTTGCCCCAACAATCACAGGTGCAGGAATTGAGACTGTTCTTAGTGGATTGGGCGCAGGAGGCAGATTGCTTGCTCCAGTTTTTTCTGAAACTGGAAAGGGTCTATTGCGGAAAGCGTTAGGCGCTAGGGTAAGCGACTATGGAAAGTTTGCTAAAAATTCCATCATTGAGACAGTAGATGGAAGTTTTGAAACCCAAACAAAAAAATCTTTAGATAACGTCATCGAAAAAAATGTGCTAGGCAAATCGCTTGATGCCGCCGAACAATTCGGCAACCTGCAAGCAGCTAAAGAAGGCGTAGAAGAACAGATTCAAACTGTTCTGCGAGAAGCAGAAAAAAAGGCTGGCAAGATTCCAAATCCAAGTTTTGATAATGCGTTAAATTACATAAAAGAAAAAATTGGCGCTGATGAGGTAGATAAATATCTCAACAGAGTTACCAGCTTTTCTGACGCCCTTACTAGAGAGGGGCAAGGGAGCTTGGTGTATCTAAATCAACAAAAGAAAGTTGTTGGGGAGAATTGGAAAAATTCACCTGAATCCGATCCTGGTTTTTGGCGAGCTTTATACAAAGACATGAAGGAGCACATTGAGACATATGCTCCTCAAGTAAAAGCACTAAACCAAGATAAACTTGATTTGTTAGTTGTCGAGCCGATTATTAAAAGAGGCTTAGCGCAGGGCGAAGCAGCGTTTGATGTCAACAGAGTGCTCAAGCAACTTTATACAACGGGTGGTGCAGGATTAGCAGGAGGACTTGCACTTGGCACCGTGATGGGCGATCCAGCATTGGGTGTAACAGGAGCAGCGGGACTAGCTGCACTAGCTACACCAAGAGGACAAAGATTGCTCGGTTCATTGTTGAAATCAGCGAGCAGATTTGAATCTCCAATAAGTGCTGGAGACATAGCTGCTGTCAGTCGAGGCTTAGTTTCAAGTTTACAGGCAACACCAGAATCAGTGCCGCAAATTTTGCCAGAATCTCCAAGTGCTTTGGCGGGTATGACAGACTCATCAGATTGGATGACTGATGCAGAAGATTTATTTGCTACCACGACACCAACAAAGCCAGCAACTACAACGAAGATAGGCAAGCAGAACGTCAGCATCCCGTCTGGTGAGCAGTATGCTCCAGCTGATTTGGTAAAAGCTGTTATAAAAGTTGAGTCGGCAGGTAAACCAGATGCCGTTAGTGGCAAAGGAGCCAGGGGCTTAATGCAGCTTATGCCTGGCACAGCAAAAGAGCTTGGCGTTGATCCTAGCGACCCTACAGAGAACGTGGAAGGTGGTAGCCGTTACCTGCAACAGCAGATAGACAAGTTTGGCAGTCGTGAGCTTGCTCTAGCAGCGTATAACTGGGGACCAAGAAATGTTACAAATGCAGTAGCAAAAATAGAGGCAAAGGGCGAAACTCCAACCTGGGAAAAAATAAAACAATTCGTTAAAGTGCCAAAAGAAACAAGAGAATATGTCGATAAAGTTTTAAAAGTAGCAGAAACCATAGCTTCAGTGGCTCCAATTACAGGCGAAATAATTTCTGCAAAAGACACATTTCAATCCGCAAAAGCGGGAGATTATAGCGGTGCCGCAATTAACGCATTAGGCGTTATTCCTATACTTGGCGCAGCCAGCAGATTGCGTAAAGGAGTTAAAATTGTTGATGCTTTATCTGACGCATCAAAAATAGCCGATGCAAATAAAACAGTAGAACTTGAAAAGTTTATAACTGAAACAGGGTTAAAACCAGAGCTGGCTGAAACAATACTAAAAAGTAGAAATGCTGTTCGTGCAAACGAAATACAGTATTACAGCAATTTGCTTCAATCTGCTAAAGAAACGGAAGCCTTAAGGCAGAAATTACTTGATGATGCTCGTAAACGTGTGCAACGAGCATTTGATAAAGGTAAAAGTAAAACGATTATAGATGAACAGCGACAGTTTTTAGAAGAGATGAAAGATAGTTTAGCAAAAGCAAAAACAAGCACAAATGAAATACAATCAAAATTAAAAACATTATTAAAAGTCACATAGGAGAGATAAATATGTGGAGCGGAGGGACATATACTAAAGGAAACGCAGCAACTGGCGGATGGACTGGTGACGCATCGCTAGGTATCGGCATTGAGGCTGGTCGTCATGACACGCAGGATAACGACTTTGCTACTGGCATTAACCAATGCTTGAACAAAGATGGCTCTAACGCTGCTACAGGAAATCTCAACATCGGTGGCTTTAAAGTAACCAACGTAGCTGCTGGTACAGCTCGTTCCGATCTTGCCATTCTGGGACAGGTACAGGATGGAACTTCTAGTTATTTGGGAACAACTGGAGGCACAACCACAGCATTTACTGTCACGGCTACCCCGACCATTACTACTTTAGTTACTGGAGCTACATACACATTTAAGGCTAATGCTGCCAATGGGGCTGCGGCTACGCTTAAAATTGATAGCACCGCAGCAACTACCATGCAGCGTCAGGGGACTGCCCTTGCTGGTAATGAGTTTAAGGCAAATGATTTTGTGTCAGTAATTTACGATGGCACTAACTTCCAAATTACTAACATCGCTAGTGCTCCATTATTCGTAGATAGGACAAACAACAGGGTTGGTATAGGTACAACTGCGCCAGCGACCTTCTTTGATATTCAATCAACTGCAAACATTCATTCTACTACTAATTTTAGTGCTGATGTTAATGGTTCTGAAATACGGCTTCAAAAATCAAGAGGAGCTACAGTTGGCACCAACACAATAGTATCGAATGGAGATACAACAGGTCTTATTTCCTTCTATGGCGCTAATGGAACCAGTTATGAGCGTGGAGCTTATTTTGGTGCCGTAATAAACGGCACACCTGGTTCTTCAAACGACATGCCGATGGCTTTAGTTTTTGGAACTGCGGCAGATGGTACAAGTGGCGGCTCGGAGCGCATAAGAATTGTCAACGACGGAAATGTTGGCATCGGAACATCCTCGCCAGGAACGGCTCGTGTTTATGTAAAAAGTCAAACCGCCGACTCAACTTCCTATGCTTATTGGGGTGAAAATAGTTCTGGCACTCCATTGTTGCAAATACGATCAGATGGAGCATTCCAAACGGGCACAGCAGCACAGTCTCCTTATAATGCCACAACAGGCATAGCAGCTAATACCGTTGTTTTGTCGAATGGAACATTACAACGGCAATCATCATCATTAAAATACAAAACAGATGTAGAAGATGCTGTTCATGGCTTAGCTAAAGTTTTGCAGTTGCGTCCCGTAACCTATAAAGGCAAAAACGATGGCGATATTATTTTTGGTGGTTTGATTGCCGAAGAAGTTGATGCCATCGGACTCACTGAATTTGTGCAATACGCAGATGATGGAACACCAGACGCTCTTGCTTATGGCAATATGGTTTCGCTTGCGTTCAAAGCTATTCAAGAACTAAACGCAAAGGTAGAGGCACTTGAAACTAGGGTAGCGGAACTAGAAGCATGAAACAGCTAAGACTCGTCAGAGTGACCGAACACAACGGTGCGACTCTGGGAGTCTTATGCGTGGATGGCTCGCCTGAGTTTGTAACTTTGGAAGATGCTTGGCGGTTTAACGAGAAACAGATCAGTTGTATTCCTGTGGGTAGGTATAGAGTTAAGCCCGTTAAAAGTCCTCGTTTCGGTTTGACGTATCAGATTATGGACGTGCCAGAGCGTAGCCACATTTTGTTTCACGCTGGTAATACTCATAAGGACACCAATGGTTGCATATTGCTTGGTTTACAGTTTGGTCATTCTGGAACTGATAATGCAATTTTGGCTAGTAAGTCGGCGTTTCTTAGGTTTTTAGAACTAATGGGAAACACCCCCGAAGCAGAGCTAGTAGTAATAGATAGCTATGGCGGCGGGAGGGTACATTGACGGATCAAGATTTCACACAATTACGTTACTGGTTTGACCTAGCTATAAAAGCAATCATTGGTGTCGTCATCTCTATTGTTGGCATGGATTACAGGGCTGTAAAAAACAGTCTGCATGAGCTTGAGCAAAGCAAGTATGTCATGCAGATGGAAGTGCAGGTGCTTAAGGCGGATCTGCTACACATACAGAATCAGATTGAGCGGATGGACAAGAAG
>Ga0129333_10004676_pt1 | contig 12807 bp, 15 predicted proteins | sample CPB6_08_DNA_FD_94474 | JGI IMG/M metagenome (GOLD analysis project Ga0129333, IMG submission 94474) | Freshwater to marine salinity gradient microbial communities from Chesapeake Bay, USA - CPBay_Sum_0.6_0.8_DNA | ecosystem: Environmental > Aquatic > Marine > Coastal | place: USA: Chesapeake... | reverse complement strand
GGTTTCTATATCTATGATGAGATAAACACAACCGAGCGGATGAGAATTTCTAATACCGGGTACGTCGGTATTGGTACAAGTTCTCCCACATCAATGCTTGAAATCAGTGGTGCCATGGGGTCAACGGTTACAGATCTTGGCACTTTAACAGCCAATGCAGACATAGACACAGCATCATCAAATATTTTTAAACTAGTATTAGGCGCTAATAACTTAACATTAACATTTACCAACCCACCTTCAAATACAGTAACAAGACCAGTTACTGTTGTTGTTAAACAAGACGGTACAGGTACACGCTTTGTAACGTTTGCTAATTCTAAATATACAGATGCTGCAGCGCCCGTTCTTTCTACCGGGGCAGATGCTGTGGATGTATTAACATTCTTTACAATTGATGGCGGCACAGAATGGTATGGTTCGTTTGCTATGGCGAATGTTGGATAAAAATAAAGGAGAATAAAAATGGCAGCACAGTTTACATGGAGCGTTGAAAAAATGTTACAGGCTCCTTCCGTAGGCAACTATTCAAATGTTGTTATTCAGGTATATTGGAGATGCAACGGTAATATTGATGGTGATGTTTATTCTTCTTACGGTACTTGCAACTTAGTCGACCCGAGCGATCCATTTACACCTTTTAATCAATTGACTGAGCAACAAGTGCTTGGTTGGTGCTGGGAAAATGGCGTTAGTAAAAAGCAAGTTGAAAACGCCATGACAAAAAATCATAATGATAAACTCAATCCTACGGTTGTGGTGTCTCCACTACCTTGGGCGTCCTAGTACACGCTGGCTCAATTGCCATAGCCAACATTAGTTAAGAAAGGAGAAATAAAAAATGGCACATAAAAGAAATGAAGAATTTTATCTTTATACAGGTCTCTGTGTTGACAATGGCGGTTGTTATAATGCACTAATGCATTTACGCGCATTAGATTCTAACGCTTTTAAATTTAAACATCTTCATTATGGAGAACCATCTCAACACGCTCAACTTTTTGAGTCCTTAAAGACATGGGCAACCGGTCTCGATGATCTTGCTTTTCCGTTTGTCATTTATACAAAAGTTAATGATATTGATGATGATCCAGTGCGTGTACCAGTTTTTGTTAAAGGAATACAAGAGATTGAGGCTACAGATTGGTTAGCATTGTACAGTTTCGAAGCTCCAGCAGCTAATACAGAGACCGCTAACACAGGCAATTAATTATGTTAGGCGCACACTTACTCCGCCGTAAAAGTATAGTTGCTGGTGGATCAGTTACCGTGAATGCCTCCGGTGACGTTACACTTCCGTTTGGAGTAAACAGCGTTTCTGTAACAGGAAAAGGAGGTACAGGTAACGCCGGTACTTCTGGTAATCCAGGCAACCCGGGTAATGCAGGCTCTGCAGGTAACCCGGGTAATAACGGTGCAGCAGGTCCAGGTGGGGCAGCTGGTAATGCTGGTAATGCTGGCAACCCTGGATCGGTGGGTAATGCTGGTAATCCAGGAAATAACGGTGGCGGCGGTAACGGCGGCTCAGGGGGAGGTGGTGGTGCTGCAGGTAATATAGGTGGGGGAGGTTATTCATTTGCTGAATCCGGTTATGCCTTTAATTACCCGTACGTCTTTTCTTTGTATGGCGGCTCGCCAGGAATTTTTCCGGCCGGTAATCCGGGAGCATCTGGTACATCTCCAGGGGGCGCCGGCGGAAATGGTGCATCCGGTGGCGACATTAACGGGGTAGCTCTGCAGTTCACTACTTATTACCTGTATTACCCTCCTCGCGGCGGTGGTGGTAGCGGAGGTGGTGCCGGAAATGCAGGAGGTAGCGGTAATGCAGGTGCAGCAGGTAGTAAAGGAAATACAGGAGCTTCAGGAAATGCTGGTACCGGTGCGGGATCCGGTGGTGCAGCTCCAAATACATGGGCGAGCTCAGCAGGGGCAGCCGGAGCGGTAGGGGCTTCGGGTAATCCCGGTTCTGCTGGTAATGCAGGCACTAAAGGTAATTCCGGTAATGCTTCTTCAATCTTTTCTCTAAACTTTACTGGCGGCGCCGGCGGTAATGCTGGTACTGGTGGTAGTGCAGGAGCGGCCGGACCAGGCGGGGCTGCCGGCTCTGCGGGAAACCCTGGAAATAAAGGTTCAGCAGGAAACCCTGGAAATAATGGTGATGCAGGTACCGGCGGGGCGGGGGGAAATGCTGGTAGCGCTGGTAATTCAGGTAATGCCGGTGGTGCTGGTGCAGGAGGAGGCGGTGGCGGTGGTGCTCGAGGCACTTGGCCGTCTATAAATGAAAACGCTACTTTTTGGTATGGACCGGGTGTAAGCTGGTATAGTAGTGGTGCTGACTACGGCTATGGGGCTAATGCTGGTTCAGCTGGAACAAGTGCACCAGGAGCATCAGGCGGAAATGGAGGAGGAAAGGCTACCTGGAGTTGGGGGTTTTATTCTTTTACATCTGAAGCTACAGGTGGAAATGCAGGAGGATCAGGCTCGGCAGGTAACCCGGGTACAGGAGCCTCAGCAGGGGGATCAGGCAGCCCGGGAAATGCTGGAACTTCGGGTGCCGCAGGTAATGCTGGTGCTGCAGGTAGTGCAGGAACAGGAGCAACCTCTGGGGGTAATGCTCCAGCAAATTGGCCTGATAGGGATGGAGGTGCAGGCGGTTCTGGTGGTCCAGGTAGTGAAGCTTCACCATCAAATCAAACAGCAAAAGTGTTGTACAGAAATCCATATCCAGCTACAATAGGTACAGGCTCAGCAAGTGGTCAAATAACAATTAGTTGGAATAGACAATAAATTATGTAAGGATCATATGTCAAATTATATTTTTGCACCTAGTCCCTCATGTGGCGTCTCGGAGCACCCGTTTGTGACGTATCGCGATGCTTTTAGCAATGAAGAGATAATAGAGTTAGTGCGTTATCTTGATTCCCTACCTAAAGAAACAGGCACAGTTGGCGACGGGGAAACTGGTTCTGTCAATAATAATGTGAGGAGATCTACTGTCTCGTGGTTACATCTGAACAATGATACACAGTGGATATATGACAGATTAGCATATGTTATTCGTGTTTTGAATGGCCAATTTTATAAGTTTGATCTGTATGGATTCAATGAACCTATGCAGTACACAGTCTATGATAGTTCAGTGCAAGGTCACTATGATTGGCACTTAGACAGTATTATATCTCCAAATAATTTTGCAGCTCCGAGAAAATTTTCTATTATTTTACAACTAAGCGACCCGGTCGAATATGTTGGAGGAGACTTGCAAATAATGACATCCTCAAACCCTGAGTCGATAGATAAACAAAAAGGTATGGTTGCGGCTTTTCCAAGCTATAGATTACATAGAGTTACTCCGGTTACGCAGGGTATCAGAAAGACGCTTGTTGCTTGGATATGTGGTCCTTCATTTAAGTGAGGCTAATGTGAAATCTGTTTATGATAATTTTATTGGTGTTTATGATGACTGTTTTTCTGATAAATTTTGTGATTCTTTAATCGATTATTTCGAGTGGTGTTTAAAAAATAATCGAACTTACAAAAGACCTGAAGATGAAAATGTTAAGAAAGATGACTCAACAAATTTAAATCCCGCAAGCATTGAGGAGATAAATTTCACTTTCAACAACGTCCAGGGATTTATAGGTGAATTTAATGATGTTTTTTGGAATCAATGTTATAAAGAATACACTGACAAATATAGTACGTTGAAACAATACGATCAGCATACAATTTACTCCTATAAGTTACAAAAAACTGTACCGACGGGGGGGTATCATGTATGGCATTCAGAGGACGGTGCAGTAGCCATGTCTAGAAGAATTGGTGTTTATATTCTTTATCTAAATGATGTTGAAGAAGGTGGAGAAACTGAATTTTTATATTTGTCAAAAAGAGTAGTGGCAAAAAAAGGAAGGCTGTTAGTATTTCCTGCAAACTTTCCATGGACGCACAGAGGTAATCCTCCTCTATCCGGAAACAAGTATATAATGACAGGATGGATAGAATTTCAATAAGTTTGGAAATATTATATTATGTTTAGTAAACCCCTTACTTTATACTGGTGTAATCCATATTTTAATATTACAGCGTTTGAGCCTGATACAGCTCTCATAGACTTTAGTGAGAGAATCAAAATGATGGGTGATGAAAATTTCCATCTCTCCTCATCTATTAAGTATTGCCCTGTAGCTACATCACATCTTCTACATACTTTCAGAGTCAAATCTCCGACAAAATATAACATTATGTGGGATGGTAAAGACTTTCATTCTCAAATAGGCACTCAAAACCTATTTGATCGTTCAGTTATTGTAAGGAACCAGAACGCCGGTCTTTTAACTTTTCAATTTGGAGGTATGTTAATGTTTACGGAGGAAGCCAGCCTGATGGTTGAACAACGTCAAGCAAGCTACTCCATCTCTGATTTTACTATAAACACTAGTGTATTAGAGGGAGCTTTCGATATAGGGGGATGGTTTAGATCGTTCGATTGCGTTTTTTTTATAAACCATCAAAACAAATATATTAATATAGAGGCAGGAGATTCCTTATATTATTTAAAATTTTTTACTGATAGAAAAATAAAATTTGTTAAATTTAATCCAGCTCAAGAAATCATGAATATAATGTCTAATTTGTCAGAAAGTAGAAACCCTGCCGTTAGAAAAAAATCACTGGATTATTATTACAATCTTTTGCTTAGATCACATTACAAGAAGCATATAATTAAATTAATTAAACAAAATATACTTGAATAAATAATAAATGATACCGTGAAAGAAAGATAACGTTATGAAATATTCCATTGTAATTCCTACTTACAATCACTGTTACGATCTTCTTAAACCCTGCGTTGATTCAATTTTAAAGTACTCAAGTATACAAGATCTTGAACTAATTATTATTTCAAACGGTTCAACCGATGAAACTGAGTCTTATCTTCAAAGTCTAAAAGAATACTTTATGAAATGTGGTTTTCCAAACAACATTAAATATAAGTGTTTTAAGGAAGCTCTCGGCTACACCAAAGCAACCAACATTGGTATTAAGGTAGCTACGTGTAATTATATTGTATTATTAAATAACGATATAGAGTTAACCGAACAAAATCAAAATGAGTGGCTTACTCTTCTTGAGTCACATTTTAAAAATCCGATTATAGGCATAGCGGGCCATTCTGTTGGTTGGCATTACGAACTAAATGTTCTAGGTGCCTTATTTTATTGTGTAATGATCAAAAAAGAAGTATTTTATAGAATAGGTCTTCTTGATGAAATTTATAGTCCGGGAGGTATGGAGGACCACGACTTTTGTCATAGAGCCATTCTAGCCGGCTATCAATTGGCATCGGTGGATTTCCCTAACAAACCTTTCCCTCTTATTCATAAAGAAAACCAAACATTTAAAGATTTGCCTTGTAACTATCAAAGAGTTCTCAAGCGTAACAACGAAATCTTTAAGAAGAAGTTTAGTAACTCAAAAAAATACAGCATTGTTATTCCTACCTACGATCATTGTAATGATCTTCTCAAACCTTGCATTGATTCTATTATTAAATATTCAAGTCTTGAAGAAATTGAGTTAGTAATTATTTCAAATGGCTCTATTGATGAGACTGAAGATTACTTAAAATATATGAAGAGGTTTTTTGCTCTTAAAGGTCTAGAGAGTAATTTTAAGTATGAAATACATGAAGAGCCTCTTGGATATGCAAAAGCGACAAACGCCGGTATTCGTTTATCAACTTGTCAAAAAATTGTACTATTAAACAACGATGTTGTCTTGTTAGAACAACATCAAAATAGATGGTTACAACAGTTAGAGAATTGCTTTGTTCGAGACCCAAAGTGTGGTATAGGTTGTTTAGTAAAGTCTTTCTCACCTCCTGCAGGTAGAGAGTTTGCTATTTTCTTTTGTGTAATGATAGATCGTAAAGTGTTCGATACGATCGGCCTGTTGAGTGAAGATTATGGTATAGGTGCTGGAGAGGATACTGAGTTTTCAATTGAAGCAGTGAATGCAGGATTCACAATTGTAGAGGCAGTAGAAAAGAAGCCATCTAATGAAGGTTTTTATACGGGCGACTTTCCTCTCTATCACAAAGGTGAAGGTACAGTACACGATGAGAATTTAGTTTCAAATTGGAATAAAGTATTCCACAAAAATTCCTTGACACTTGCTAGAAAGTATAACAAAGACAATTATCGCTTTTTGCTTTCTAACAACCTAGAGAGGGCTGTGTTTTTAAAAGGTGATCCAGTGTTACCTCAATTTACTCGGGAGCACGCAAGATACACATGGGCTGCGGAGAACATTTTAGGTAAAAAGGTTCTTGAAATTGGTTGTTCTACAGGTTACGGTTCACAATACTTTCCTCAAGATCTTGACTATACTGGTCTAGATTACGACCCTATCATTATTGATTGCGCAAAAGAACAAAACTGGGGTAAGGATTTTAAATTCATAAACGCTGATATTAATAAATTTGAATTTGAACAATATGACACAATTATTGCTTTTGAAGTAATAGAGCACATACCAAATGGTTTAGAGATTGTGCAAATGCTCAAGAAACATTGTAGGCGTTTATTAATCACTGTGCCAAGAAAAGAACCTCCTGGATATTGGGGTCCTCATCACGTGCTACACAATCTACACGAAGAAATGTTTCCTGGATTCAAATTTAAATATATTACAGGGGATGGGTCTATAACAGATCAACCAGATGAAAGTCAAATTAATTTAATGGTATGTAGATGGGATAATGAATAAAAATATATTATGTTCAATATCGACTCGCGGTAGACACAATACTACTCTACCGCTTGCTATTCAATCTGTTATTTGTCAAACACTAAAACCAGATGCGTTAGTTATTTTTGATGATAATGATAATTAACTGATATTAGGGATATACAACATTATGCTTATTTGCTCCGTATGCTCGAGGCAAAAGGCATACAGTGGTTTGTATTAGCCGGTGAGCGTAAAGGACAACACTTTAATCATCAAAAAGCCAATACTATGGGTTATAAGTGGGTGTGGAGACTTGATGATGATACAGTCGCAGAGCCAGATACCTTAGAAAAATTATACAACGCTACGAACGATAGTGTAGGGGCCGTAGGAGGATCTATACTCACCCCGCCTAATCATACAACTCCTATAAATGCTACAGGTAAGATTGAAAAGATAAATGATGAACCAAACATACAATGGGGTCCGATTTCCCAAATAAAAGAAGTAGATCATCTCCATTGTTCTTTTCTTTATAGAGCGGGCATTGTTGATTACAACCTTTCCTTAACAAGAGTTGCCCACCGTGAGGAAACTTTATTCACTTATGAACTAAAGAAAGCTGGATACAAAGTACTTGTTACGCCTTGTGTTACGTGGCATCTAAGAAATGACCAAGGTGGTATACGAGATGGTGAAATTAAAATGTTTCAGCACGATGAAAACATCTTTCTACAAAAAGACCACACAATTGTTGTTTTAGATTGTGGTCTTGGTGACCACATTGTCTTCAAGCATGTGTTGCCGGAAATACATAACCCGTTAGTTTTTTCCTGCTATCCAGAAATTGTACCGGGAAAAAGTATTGCGGAAGCTCATGCTCTTTTAGGTGACATCAGCCATTACAACATATATGGTAGAATGGATCAATGGAATTGGAAAGGTTCTTTAGAAGATGCTTTTCGTAAAATGTATGTGAGAAAAAAATGATAATTATTGCACCATGGGCTAAAAAGATGAGAAATGGTCAGCTGCACCCTAAAGACTATCCTTATTGGTCAGAAGTGATAAAGGGACTAGATGAACCAATTATACAAGTTGGTGTTGAAGGTGAAGTTCAACTTGTTGATGATTTTTATAAAGGTATGTCATTAACAAAACTAGCAGATTTAGTGCGTCAATGTAAAACATGGATTGCTGTTGATAGTTTTTTTCAACATTTTTGTTGGGATATTGGTAAGCCTGGTATTGTTTTGTGGGGTCAATCTGACCCACTGATATTTGGTCATCCTGAAAATATCAACTTGCTAAAGGATCGCAAATACTTACGTGAAAAGCAGTTTTGGTGGTGGGAGCAATGTGAGTATAATAAGGACGCTTTTGTAGAGCCTAAGGTTGTAATTAATGCTGTCAAACAGATCATAAATAAACAATAACATGTTATGATTTTAATGTAAATGGCAGAAATTTCTTTTCCTTTATATCCAGCAAATAATGAAGTTTACACCGTCAACGGAAGATATTGGCGTTGGGATGGTGTTTCCTGGAATTCTATAATAAACAACAATTATGGGGATTTGCTATATAATGATAATGGCGTTGTGAATACAACAAATGCCATATCCTTGTCCAACAATGTTGTTGTTTTAAATTCCGCTATTGAAAAATTGACAAACGTCGGTGTAATAACAGCAAATTATAATGTTAACACTTCTCTAACAAGTATTTTTGATGTTACATTAGGGGCAAACAATTTAACATTGAATTTGACCGGAGCTCCTGATAGTGGCTTGTCTAAGACAGTAACAATTATTTTAAGACAAGATAGCGTAGGAACACGTTTTGTAACATTCGCAAATTCCAAATATACAGATGCTGCTGTGCCCGTTTTGTCAACACAAGCCAATTCCGTCGACGTTTTAACTTTTTTTACTGTAGATGGAGGAACTAATTGGTTTGGATCTTTTGCCATGGCCAATGTAGGCTAATCTAAGTATATTTTTGCCTAAATATACAAAAACAGGAGAAAAACATGGCTGTTCCAGCAACAAGACAACAATTTCGTGATTACTGTCTTCGCAAACTAGGTTATCCTGTCATTGAAATTAACGTTGATGATGATCAAATTGAAGATAGAATTGATGAAGCTCTCAAGTATTACTACGATTATCACTTTGATGGTAGCGAAAAAATCTATTATCGTCACAAAGTAACAGAAGCCAATAGAGGTGGTGTTGTATCTGAAATTCAAGTTACTAATGGTGGAACAGGTTATAGTAATACAGATACGCTAACAATTACTGGCAATGGAACTGGCGCCACAGCTACACTATCCACATACGCAAACGGCACAATTAGTAATGTTGCGGTCACTGCATATGGCAGCAATTATTACCCATCTCCTACAGTAACAATCAATACATCGACGGGCTCTGGGGCCACTTTAAAAGCTTACAACGGCGGATACATTACGCTTCCGGAAAATATTATGGGAGCTGTTCATGTGTTTCCATATGGAGACCCGGCTGTTTCCTCGGACGATTTATTCAACATTCGTTATCAAATAGCGCTGAATGATTTGTATACTTTAACGTCTGTATCGATGGTTCCATACTACATGGTCATGCAACATCTTGGTTTAATTACCGACATGCTTGTTGGAAAACAACCATTTCACTATAACAGACATACAAATAAACTTTATCTTGATGCTGACTGGAACAAAATAACTGTTGGTTCTTTCTTATTGGTAGAAGCATATGAAGTAATTGATCCAGATGTGTTTACTGACGCTTGGGGTGATAGGTGGTTGCAAAACTATGCCACACAATTAATCAAACGTCAGTGGGGATCCAACCTCACAAAGTTTTCGGGAATGGTTCTTCCTGGCGGTGTTCAATTCAATGGTGAAAAAATCTACAACGATGCCGAACAAGAAATAGAGAAGCTTGAAAAAGAAATGATTTCTAGCTACTCGTTACCTGTAATGGATATGATTGGATGAAACAAACACAAGAACACAAGCAACGATTAAGAGAGACGAGCACGTTTAAAATGCTGAACAGAACAAAAATAACTTGCAGTGTCTGTGGAGTGGAAGGCAATGTTGGAAATATTGCCCGCTATCATAACGATCGTTGCAAACGTGTAGCAGAGACAGCGTAAATGGCCACATCCGTCTACTTCAACAACTTCGGTGCATCTCAAGAACAGTTACTGATTGAAAACCTTGTTATTGAGTCCATCAAGATTTATGGTCATGATGTTTGGTACATGCCAAGGACGCTTGTTAACACCGATCAGCTCTATGGTGAGTCTCCAATTCAAGAATTTAAATCAGCATACATGGTTGAGATGTATATTAAAAATGTTGAGGGATTTGAAGGTCAGGGAGATTTCTTAAGTAAGTTTAATCTTGAAATTAGAGATGAGATGACACTTACAATAGCCCGCCGTGTTTTTGAGACAGATGTTGGTGGTATAGAATCACTGACAAGACCAAGAGAAGGAGATTTAATTTTCTTTCCTCTCAATAGAAAAGTATTTCAGATTAAGTTTGTAGAGCATGAGCCAGTGTTTTATCAAATGGGTGCTTTACAAATGTACGACCTCAAGTGTGAGCTGTTTGAATACTCTGATGAGTTGTTCAGCACAGGTATAAAAGAAATAGATGAAATATATTCCAAGTACAGTACTGCTTTGGATGTAGCTGGTTTGTTAATTAATAGCAACATTGTAAATGAAAAGATTTACTTAACCGATGAGAATGGTTTTGTGTTGATGCAAGAATATTTTAATCTCTCAACGCAAGATGTAAATGCTGAAAACGATTATTTCCAAACTCAAAGTGATCTCATTCTCGACTTTTCTGAGAAAGATCCATTTAGCGAAAACGGTACATTCTAATGTTTGGTCACATATTCGATTACGATTTAATAAGAAAATATGTCGTGTTATTTGGCACGTTATTTAACGACGTCTACATTAATCGTAAAGATAGCAATGGACAACCAATCCAAACAATTAAAATACCTATTACGTACTCGCCAAAAGAAAAGATGTTGGCCAGACTTAATTCTGATCCAAATCTTAATAGGCCAGTTGCAATAACATTACCAAGAATGGCGTTTGAAATGACTGGTATGTATTATGCAAGTACGCGAAAATTAAACACGGTTCAGCGTAACGTAAAAGTAGTGTCAGCTTCACCGAATGAATTGAAGAGACAGTATGTCCCAGTACCATATGATTTTATGTTTAATTTATATGTTATGGTGAAAAATGCCGAAGACGGTACCCAAATATTAGAACAAATATTGCCTTTCTTTACACCAGATTGGACGTCAACAGTCAATATCATGCCAGACATGGGTGTGACTATGGATATTCCTCTCGTGTTGCAAACAGTTAACGTTGAGGATACATATGAGGGGCAGTTTGATACACGTAGAAGTTTAACATGGACTTTAGGTTTTGTAATGAAAGGTTATGTCTATGGTCCAATTAAGCAGTCAAAGGTTATTACTTTGGCCAACACAAACTTCTTTGCAACACCAACTGATGGTGAATTTGGTAATACGGAAACGTCCGAGCTTGACTTAATGATTAATATTACACCAGGCCAATATGCAAATGGATCAGCAACAACAAACGCAGCAGCCACAGTCGACAGAGACACCATCGCAGCAAACTCAGACTGGGGATACATCGTCACCAGAACTTGATCCAATAGCAAAAGCTTTGGATCTAGCTCCTCTTGAAGTCCTTCCTCCCGAATCAACACCAGAAGTTGATAACCGTGTAGAAGATGACTATCACTACGCTCGATCGAATATTATTAATATAATTGATAAAGGTCAGGAGGCATTGAGTAATCTTCTAAATGTTGCTAGCTCATCCCAACATCCGAGAAGTTATGAAGTTGTTGCAACGTTAATTAAAACTGTATCGGAAGCCAATAAAGATCTTCTTCAGATAGCAAAAACAAAAAAAGAAGTCCAAAAAGATGATGCTCCTCAAAACCAAAAAGTGACAAACAATCTTTTTGTAGGGAGCACAGCAGAACTACAAAAGATGCTAAAGAATATTAATGACAAAAAATAGCTCTTATCTAGGTAATAAAAATCTTAAAAAGACTGGCATACCTATCAATTATACTCCTGAAGAGGTGCAGGAGTATATAAAATGTGCTCGTGATCCAGTCTACTTTACTAAAAACTACGTCAAGATTGTAAACGTAGACGAAGGCCTTGTGCCTTTTCACCTTCGGGATTATCAGCAAGACATGATTAATCTGGCTGTTAGAGAGCGTTTTGTTATTTGCAAAATGCCACGTCAGGTCGGTAAATCGGTAACAGTTGCGGCTCTTCTTTTGTGGTATGTGTTGTTTACAGAAAGTTATAGCATAGCTATTCTTGCAAACAAAGGAGATCAAGCTCGTGAAATACTTGGTAGAATTCAGCTTGCATATGAACATCTACCAAAATGGCTTCAACAAGGTGTGATTGAGTGGAACAAGGGCAATATAGAGCTTGAAAATGGTTCAAAAATCCTTGCAGCTGCAACTGCTGGTGGTAATATTCGTGGTACATCCCAAAATTTAATATACCTCGATGAGTTTGCTTTCGTTCCTAATAACATCCAAGAATCGTTCTTTGCTTCTGTCTACCCGACAATTTCTTCTGGCCAAACAACAAAGGTATTGATAACTTCAACGCCAAACGGCATGAACTTGTTCTACAAGTTGTGGGTAGAGAGTGAGCAGGAGAGAAATAACTACAAGAGAATAGATATTCACTGGAGTCAGGTTCCTGGTCGTGATGATAAATGGAGAGAAGAAACTATAAGGAACACTAGTGAATTCCAATTCAGGCAAGAATATGAATGTGAATTCTTAGGCAGTACAAATACATTAATTGATCCAGCTATTCTGAGAAGAATGGTTTATAATAACCCAATTAGCGAGAGTGCCGATACTAGCATATATCATGCTCCTGCACAAGGTAGATTATATATTATTATTGTTGATACGTCAAGAGGCACAAGTAATGACTATTCAGCATTCCAAGTAAT